>ERZ857984.75-NODE-75-length-130410-cov-6.172038_pt1 | contig 130410 bp, 120 predicted proteins | sample MGYA00519914_ERZ857984 | MGnify/ENA primary metagenome ERZ857984 (study PRJEB31778, sample SAMEA3449417) | human gut metagenome | biome: human gut; feature: human-associated habitat; material: faeces | place: United Kingdom | collected 2010/2012 ...
TATAAAATACATAAAAGAGAAATATTCTATTTTAAAAGAAGAAGTAGATAGAATTATAAAGATTATTAAAGAATATAAATAAAAAGAGTTAAAAAACTCTTTTTATTTGTGCATTAAACACCCCAAGATCTGGCACCAATTATGATTACTAATAATATAAATAAAACTAATATTATAGCAGCACCGTATCCGGCACCATAACCGTATCCTCCGCTATATCCAGTATTGCAGCATCCGTTACCATATCCTTGGTATCCACCATAGTAATACATAAACACCCTCCTATCTAGGCCTAATATATTTTATTAACCAAATTTGATTTTGTTAATAAAAAAAACCTATTTAAAAAATTTATTTGAGCGATATAAAAATATATGATATGATATATCTAGTATATTATATGATAGATAAATACTAAGGTGATAAGATGATTAAAAAATTAAAAAATAGTTTTAAAGATATGGATAAAACATTACTAATGGTAAGTTTATTACTATTTGTTTTTGGTCTACTTAATATTGTTAATGCATCATCAAAAGCGGTTGTAGTAAGATATAATACTTCACTATATGGCTATTTTTATAAACAAGCACTTTTCTTAATAATAGGTTTTATATTAACTTTAATAATTATTACAGTTCCTACTAAAAAGTATCATGCATATGGCGCTTTTTGTTATATAGGTATAACTGTAGCCTTAATTTATTTGTCACTTTATGGAACTGTTCAAAAGGGATCTTATAACTGGATTAATTTTGGAATATTTTCATTTCAACCAAGTGAATTTTCAAAACCGATAATGATTGTTTGTGTATCACTTTTATTTGAAAAATTTTTATCAAAACTTCGTAATAAAAAAATAAACCATTATGATTTTATTGGAATTATTTTATTTGTTGGTTGCCTATTTCCTATTATCGTATTTTTACAAAAAGATTTAGGTACAACTATTATCCTATTTTTGATTTTTGTAGTACTTTTTATGTCTAGTCCAATTCTTCGTATTGATAAGTTAAGAACGGTTGTATTGGGAATAATTTTAATAATTATAGCTTGTATCATTGTTATTTCTAAAAATGGTTCAATTCTTACTAAAACACAATTAAGTCGTTTTGATTTTTTTGATCCATGCTCTGATTATGAGGCAGGAGGATATCAAATATGTAATGGTTTTATTGCCATAAATGATGGTGGTCTATTAGGTGTAGGAATAGGAAAAAGTAAACAAATTTCATATATACCAGAATCACATACAGATAGTGTTTTTGCTATAATAGCTGAGGAATATGGTTTTTTAGTTTCATCAGTTATCTTTATTTGTTATATTATTATTCTTTATCGTATTTTAAAAATAAGTGCGAATGCTAATACTGTAAGAGGAAGATATATTTCACTTGGTGTTGCTGTGTATATATTTCTTCACGTTCTTGTTAACTTAGGTGGTTTATTTGGTGTTATGCCTCTAACAGGTGTTCCACTACCATTTTTGAGTTACGGTGGTTCATTTACAATTGCTTTGATTTGTGCATTAGCTATTGTTCAAAGAATTCATATTGAGATGAAAAATAAAAAAATAAAAGTGTAAAAAATAGGAATAATTCCTATTTTTATATTGACTTAATAAAAAAAATATATTAAACTTAAATTAGTAATTATTACTATTTTTGAGGTGGGATATGAATCATTCAAAACAAAGAGATATAATTTTAGAAGTAGTATCAAATAGTTGTGAACATCCAAGTGCTGATATGGTATATCAAGAAGTAAAAAAGCAAATTCCTAATATAAGCTTAGGAACTGTTTATCGAAATCTTAATTTATTAGTAGAGTTAAAAAAAATAAGAAAGATTTCAATGCCAAATGGAAGTGATCGTTTTGATAAGACTTTATTAAAACACTATCATTTTTATTGTGATAAGTGTAAGAAAGTGTTTGATATTGATAGTTCTAATTTTAAAGATTTAAATAAAATTGTGGAAAAAAAATATCACAATACTGTTTATTATCATGATATTGTATTCATAGGAGAATGTAGTAATTGCACAAATAAGAAAGAGGGATAATATGGAATTAAAAGGAAGTAAAACAGAACAAAATTTAATGAATGCTTTTGCTGGTGAATCACAAGCAAGAAATAAATATACTTATTTTGCAAGTAAGGCTAAAAAAGAAGGTTATCAACAAATCGCTGCTATTTTTGAAGAAACAGCTAATAATGAAAAGGAACATGCTAAAATGTGGTTTAAGTTATTAAATGGTGGTCAAATTAAATCAACTGAAGAAAACTTATTAGCAGCAGCTGAAGGTGAAAATTATGAATGGACTGATATGTATGAAGCCTTTGCTAAAGAAGCAAAAGAAGAAGGTTTTGATCATATAGCATTTCTTTTTGAAAGTGTTGGGAAAATTGAAAAGGAACATGAAGAAAGATATAGAAAATTATTAGAAAATGTTCGAAATGAAAAAGTATTTAATAATGAAGTACCTACAATGTGGATTTGTCGTAATTGTGGTCATATTCATTTTGGAGATAGTGCTCCAGAAGTTTGTCCAGTATGTTCTCATCCACAATCATATTTTGAGAGAAAAGCTAATAACTATTAAGATTTGAAATTTCAAATCTTTTTTTAATTGTGTGAAAATATGTTTTTTAGCACTCACTCTTGACAAGTGCTAAAGACAGTGGTATAACATAATTAGTTAATGATTAAAGGAGGCTAAAATGAAAAAGAAACAATTTAAAGCAGAATCAAAGAAATTATTAAATTTAATGGTAAATTCAATTTATACGAATAAAGATATATTTTTAAGAGAATTAATATCAAATGCAAGTGATGCAATTGATAAATTATATTATAAGTCATTAACTGATAAAAAAATAAAATTAAATAAAGATGATTTTAAAATTAGAATTGATGTAGATAAGAAAGATAGAACAATCACTATATCTGATAATGGTTGTGGAATGAATCAAGAAGAGTTAGAAAATAACTTAGGAACAATCGCTAAAAGTGGTTCTTTATCATTCAAAGAAGAAAATGCAAATCAAAACGATGTAGATATTATTGGACAATTTGGTGTTGGTTTTTATTCAGCATTTATGGTTAGTGATGATGTTGAAGTTATATCAAAAGCTTATGGAAATAATAAAGCATATAAATGGAAATCAACTGGTGAAGATGGATATACAATAGAAGAAAGTTCTAAAGATGAAGTTGGAACGATTATAAAGCTTCATTTAAAAGATGATAGTGATGATGTAAAATATAGTGAATACTTGGAAGAATATAAAATTAGAATGATTGTTAAAAAGTATTCTGATTATATTAGATATCCAATTGTTATGGAAGTTGAAAACCGTGTTTTGAAAAAAGATAGCAAAGATGAATATGAAACAGTGTTAGAAGATGATACTTTAAATAGTATGCTACCTATCTGGAAAAAGGATAAAAAAGATATAACTGAAGATGAATATAATAACTTTTATACAGAACGTTTTTATGATTATGAAAAACCTATGAAAGTTATTCATACATCTGTAGAAGGACTATGTAGTTATAATGCCATCTTATATATTCCAAGTCATACACCTTTTGATTTATATTCCAAGGAATATGAAAAGGGATTACAATTATATGCAAATGATGTTCTTATAATGGATAAATGTCCTGATTTACTTCCTGATTATTTTAACTTTGTAAAAGGAGTTGTTAATAGTCAAGATTTATCTTTAAATATTTCAAGAGAAATGTTACAACAAGATAAAAATGTTGGTATTATTGCTAAAAATATAGAGCACAAAATTAAAAGTGAACTTGAAAAAATGCTTGCAAATGATCGTGAAAATTATAAAAAATTCTTTGATAATTTTGGACGTCAAATCAAGTTTGGAGTTTATGATAATTATGGCTTAAATAAAGATAAATTAAAAGATTTATTATTATTCTATTCTTCAAAAGAAAAACAATTTGTAACTTTAAAAGAATATTTGAATAAAATGTCAAAAGAACAAGATAGTATTTATTATGCTTGTGGCGAAACAATTGATAAAATAGATTTATTACCACAAGTTGAGCTTGTTAAAGATAAAGGTTATGACATTCTGTATTTAACTGATTATATTGATGAGTTTGTTGTTAAAACTATTATGGAATATGAACAAAAGAAGTTTGTCAATATTTGTTCAAAAGATTTAGATTTAAGTACAGATGAAGAAAAAGAAAAATTGAAAAAAACAAATGAAAAAGCTAAAAAAATGTTTGATTTAATGAAGGAAGATTTAAATAGTGAAGTAGAAGAAGTAAGATATACAGATAGACTTAAAAAACATCCTGTTTGTTTAACAAACGAAGGTGAGATATCAGTTGAAATGGAGAAAGTTATGAATGCTATGCCAACTGATGATAAGGTTAAAGCTAAGACCATTTTGGAAATTAATAAAAATCATCCAATTGTTAAAAAATTAGAGGATTTATATAAAAATGATAAAGAAAAATTAAAAGAGTATACAAAAATTATTTATGCACAAGCTAGATTAATAGAAGGCTTATCTATTGATAATCCTACTGAAATCTCTAATTTAATTTGTGATTTAATTTCAAAATAGAAAGGAAGATGTTTATGTTACCAAGTGAAGTATTTTTCAATAATTTTTTAGATAGTATGGATAATGATAAAAAGATGCAATGTGATATTTATGAAAAGGATAATAATATTAATATAGAAATGGATATTCCTGGGTTTAATAAGGAAGATATTAATATTGAAATTAATAAAGGTAACTTAGTTGTTACTGCTGAAAAGAATGAAGAGGAAAATGAAGATAAAAAATATCTTCGTCGTGAAAGAAAATTTTATGGAAAATATCAAAGATCATTTTATTTAGGTGAAATTGATGAAGAAAATATTGAAGCATCTTTTGAAAATGGTATTTTAAAGATATCTATTCCTAAAAAAACTGAAGAAGAAACTAAAAAATTAATTGAAATTAAATAAAATCAGGATATTTCCTGATTTTATTTTGTTATTAAACTTTTTACTTCATTGTATAATTTATTATTAGCTTCTTCTAAAGTAAGATCATTGACCTTGAAAGGAGTACCATATTTAATAGTTAAGTTTTTACTTCTGAATTTATAATCACCAATAATACCAAAAGGAATAATAGTGGCATTTGTCTTTTGAGCCATTGAAACAGTACCGAATTTAAAAGGTAGTAACAATTTACTAGTCTTATTTCTGGTACCTTCAGGAAAAAGACCAATCGCACCATTATTTTTTAAAATATCAATTGCATAATTTTTAGCTGCTTTATCATTGCCATTACGATTCACACAAATACAACCAACAAACTTGAAAAACCAAGCTAATTTATCTTCAAAATACTCTTTTTTAGCCATATAATGAATAGGTCTTTTAGTTGCCATAATAGTCAAACATTGATCATATATATGTTTATGGTTTCCAACAATTAAGATAGGACCATCCTTTGGAATTACTTCTTTGTTAATGATCTTTGGATTATAATATATTCTAAATAATACCCTCATAATAGGAGTTAATAGTTTATATCCAAATTCTCCTTTAAACTGCTTATTTTTCATCACTATCTTCTAACCTTTTCTTCATATTTTCTTCTTGTAATTTTCTAAAATCAACCTTACCAACCATCGTTCTAGGAAGAGAACGTCTAAATTCAAATTCATGTACTTTAGCATACTTTGGTAAGTTTTTCGCACACATCTTTTTTAATTCTTCAATTAATTCATCACTTTTTCTATAACCTTTATTTAAAACAATAAAAGCTTTAGGAACCTCAATTTTATAAGGATGAGCGATACCAACAACACTACAAAGCATAACAGCAGGATGGGTCTCAATTAAGGCCTCAATTTGACTTGGATAAACATTGTAACCAGATGAAATAATAAGCCTTTTTAATCTACTTGTATATTTTATAAAACCATTTTCATCCATTATTCCTAAATCACCAGAGTGTAGCCATACATTACCATCTTCATGAATATGAAGCGCTAAGTTAGTTTCTTTTTCATTGTTGTAATATCCTAACATAACATTTGGTCCACTAACACAAATCTCACCCTCAGTACCATATGGTACTTCTTTATCATCAGGTGAAAATATCCCGATATAGCACCCAGGAAAAGGAACACCAATATATCCCTTTTTAACAATATTTTTAAATCCTAAAGCAATAGCTGCTAAAGATTCACTCATACCATATCCTTGAATAATTCTAGTGTTTGCCCCATGATCCGTTAAAAAATTATTAATTTTATTTTCCATTGCTATTTTTAAAGTATCACCACCAGAAATAACATATTTTAAGTAATTCATTTTTAATTTTTCATGTTTTTCTGTTTTTAATAAAGCTTCAAATAAAGTAGGTACACCTATAACAAATTCTGGTTTATACTTATTTAGTAACTTTCCAAATTCATTCGGTTTAAACTGAGGTAGAACGATACATTCAGCTCCAACACATAAAGGAGTATAAACACATACACCTAAACCGAAGCCGTGAAAAATGGGCATAATAGATAAACATTTATCCCCAACTTCTAATTCATCAAAGACAATTTTTGCTTGTTCGACTAAAGTAATAAAATTACCATTAGAAAGAACAATAGCCTTAGGATTACCAGTTGATCCACCACTGTGTAACATAACAGCAGGTGTATTTTTTTTACCAACATATTTGTAATTTTTTTTATTATAATTTTTACCATCCTTGATAAAATCATTCCATAGAATATAATTTTTATCTCTTCGTGGTAACTCTGTTTTATAACCCATTGTAATCGAATATCCTAAGTTCATAAAGAAAGGCATTGAATTATTTGGCCTAACAATAATTGTTTTATAAACTTCTGTTTCGTTTATAATATTTTTAACTTTTTTATAATCCATATCAATTAAAACTAACATAACACTAGATGTATCAATTAAAGTTTTTTTGATTTCATTTTCACTTGATAATGGATGAACCATATTAGAAATAGCCCCAATTTTATTTAAGGCAAAAAAAGCAATTATACCTTCTGGTGTATTTGGCATACAAATTGTTACAACATCATTTTTTCTAATACCATAACTTAAAAAGGAGTTCGCACAATCATCAATTTTATCTGATAATTGTTTATAAGTGATTTTAGTTCCATAATAATCTATAGCATTTAAATTAGAATGTTTTTGCATACTATCTAAAAAATATTGATATAAAGAAGTATTAGGAATTTTCAAATCCATATCTTCTTTATTATAATACTTATTCCAAGGTGCATTAGGTTTTTGTTTAAAACCGAAAAAACGAAATAATTTGGTATTAAATATTCCCATTATATTGCCTCCAGTTCTTTTTTTATTTTTTTCATTAATTTTTCATTTTCAATATTTAAATCATCTTTAACTTTATATGGCTTATATATTTGAAGTATAACTGTTTTTCTAAAAATTTTATATTTTCCTTTAATTGTGAAAGGAACAATATACGAAGATGTATCATTTGCCATTTTAACAGCTCCAATTTTAAAAGGCATTATAGTATCATCAGTTCTATTTATTGTACCTTCAGGAAAAATTCCGATAACTTTATTTTCCTTTAAAAAATCACAGGCTATTTTAAGTGATTTACCATCATGTTTTTTTCTATTTACAGCAATAATTCCCATATTATTAAAAATTATTTTTTTAACTCCTTTTGACAAATCGTCTTTAGCAAGAAAATGAATTGTTCTTTTGGTTGCTGAAATTAAAAGTAGACAATCCAGATAATTTGTATGATTTCCAGCTAAAATACAGGCTTTATTTTCAGGGATATTTTCTAAACCTATATAGGTAGGTCGGTAGACAAAATTAAATAAAACTTTAATTATTGGTCTTGTAATTCTATATAGTAAAGGTTCTTTCATATTTATCTCCTTAATATACTTACATCTTGATTATACCACAAATTTAGTTAATAATAAAAACTTGAACTTTTACAGTTCAAATTTAGCTACTTAATTTATCATGAATTATAGTTTTATTTTATTAACATAAATTTGTTGATTTAAGAACAAATGTTTGCTATAATAAGGATAGGAATGTTCAGTTGTTGAGTGTCTACCTCTACTCTATTTAGAGAGGAGGTTATTGATATATGGGAAAGAAAGATTTTTTAATTTCTTCTTTAATCATTATTATCATCTTATTAATAGCTTTACTCTTCATTATTTTGAAGTAGTACATTATGTTAATAAAAAACGACACTCATCTGCAAAGATAAGTGTCTAACAACAATTATGGGTAGACATTCAACTTGTCGAACTGAATGTTCCCTTTTTTTATTTTATGCAAATGTTCTTGCTGAATACATAATAACATAAAAAAAGACTTTTTACAAGTCCTTTAATTATTCATATGGTACGGACAAATAGTATATCCGAAACCTTAGGAATAGTTGATAAACAACTAATCACTATAATAATAACATAATTTTTTAAATTAATAAAGATTAACCTATAAATTTAGGGAAAAAAGTTGATTTTTAAATTAATTTTGCTATAATATATCTTGACTTTTGTTTTTTGGGGGGATATATATGGACAAAAACAAATTAATAGAAATTAAGAAAAGATTATTAGCATTAGGATTAGCTGGTGTAATGCTTGGAACTGCTAGTTGTACTAGTAATAAAGATGAAAATGGAGTTCCTAAACATGTTTCTATTTCTTCTGAATATTCAAATGTAGATGATTATTATAAATATGTAATGCAAAATGGTGAAGCAGTAAAATTATATAATAGTGCAAATGTATATTTACTTTTCAATAAAGAAACATATGAAGTAAGTGAATACATATATTATATAAGAAATATTTTAGGTGGTTTAGGAAGTCATGTTGAGTTATATGATTTGCCAAATGAAAATATGATTGTTTATTCTGATGGTATAAGTACAACATATAATGAAGAATATTATAAATATTTAATAGAAAATAATTATCAAGTTTGTCTTACTGAAGTAAGTGATTATGTTGAAGGACATACTGGTAAAGAATACTATTCACTTGATGAAATAAAAGAGTTAGAACCTCAAATTGCCGAAAGCTTAAAAATAATTAATTCTGCTAAAGTTAAAACAAAATAATAATGTTATTATACATAATTAATTAATAACGGGAATACTATATAATGTAGTACAAAATGTCCATGGATTGACTTTAATATAATTTGTGCTACAATTTAATTACTCAATGACCAAGGGTTATATGAGTCCTGGAGACGCAACTTTTATTAGTTGCGTTATCCGTTTATACTAAAATGAAAAGCCTCTTAATTTTGATTTAAGAGACTTTTTTTGTATTTATTATATTCTTTTAATACATTCTGCAAATATCCTGGCTCATCAATTAAATATGAACTAATTATGTACATATCATTTTTATTTTTCTCAAGAATTATTATATAACTATGTAAATCATCACTATATAATAGTTTAGTTCTTTTAGTATTTTTATATGGAGCAGTCCATACTTTTATTTTACTACATTCTAAATCACCACAAGTTGAACAATTTAAATAATTTTTTATCATTGGAGCAACATAATTAATAAAATATGCACGAGGTTCTTTCATTCTAATTTTTATTCCAAAATTTTTCTGCGTTTTAGTAGTCAGATGAAAGAATCCTTGCATTCTATTATCTTCAAATGGTGTAGTAAACACTTTAATTTTCATTCCATTTATTTTTAGTCAATATCATCTCTTGATCTCCAAATAAATATATTAAATTTTGTATTACTATAATATGATGAAGTATCGAAATCATTTTGATATAATTTTTTAATTTCATTAATAATATTTAGCTTTACACTATTACCAGAAAGATTCCTATAATAATATGATAATGTTCCAATCAAAATATCATTAATTTGTAGTATTGGTGCTTCATAAGATCTAATTGGTTGAACTTTTTTTATAGTCTTTTTATTTGTATCTGACATTTTAATTCTTAAATAATCAAGCATTACTTGATGATAATAATATGAATTAGTATCTTTTATATCAGGATAGATATTATATGAATTACCTGGAATAATAATATATTTTAACATTTCATAATATGTCTTGTGATAGAATTCATTTTCAGTTTGATTATATTTTTCATGGTCTAATTTTGTTTTATCAATAACAATAACTCTAAATTTTAAATCATCATTATTAAAAAAATAATTAATAATATCTAAATATAATTTTTCGGTTTTTTTATCAATTTTTTGTTTCAATTCTTTTTCACTTGTTATAAAACTATTTGTTAATTCTAATTTATCAGTAAGATTAGCACGAATGTTATTTAATAGTATAGAAGAAGAATTATTTTTACCTTTAAATGAAGTTATTAAAACTTTAGAATATATTTTTCTTAATTTATTCTCTTTTTGTTCTGGTAAACTAAATCCTTCTTTTGCTTGATCTTCAGTCGATACTCTTAAATATAAGCCACATATTCTTTCTTCATCTTTCATTAACCTTTTACTAAAAAAGAGGAGACAATAGTATCTAGTAAAGTCTAAATACTACTGATTCCTCAATTAATTCAATATTATACATTTTTATTTTATCTTTGTTTTTAATCATCGGTGTACCTCCATTTCTAGAGAATACCTCTTTCATTGGTTATTTATATATCACTATTTTGAGATTTGTCAATATTAGCTTATAATATAATTAGTAAGGAGGTTTTTATGACAAATATAAATATTAATAAAACTGTTAATGTTGATACAGTAATTGCTGTTGTACTTGGTAAATTTATGAAGTTTAAAGATATTCAATTAAGCGATTCTGAAATAGAAGAATTTGTTAATCAACTTCATAATGATAAAGATTTTATTGAAGCAATTACTAATATGATTAAGATAGCTGATTAGTCAGCTTTTTTTAAATATTCTTCTAAATCACATAATTTTATCTTATTTGATAAATTTTCAATAAATACTTCATTAGAATAATTGAATATTAGAAAAGTTATGCCTTTAACAATAAGTCGGTTAGGTTCAATATAAGTAAGATTGGTTTTATCTATCTTTCTGATATTACCATTTATAATAGTCGGTTTTACATTTGCAAAATCACATATTATATTGAGCTTCTTTCTTAATGATTTTTCAATAGGTAATTCTTCTTTAATAATATTTACCATAATACCATCCTTTCCTTCGGATAGCTTTTGTAAAACACAAAAAAACTAATCCATTTCTGAATTAGTTATTTATCAAACTCGAAACTATAAAAGTTCGAGCAGATTTCCTCTTGGTAGCGAGAGGGGGATTCGAACCCTCGACCTATCGGGTATGAACCGATTGCTCTAGCCAACTGAGCTATCTCGCCATAAGCAATATAATAATACCAAAAATACTAATCAAAATCAAGCTTTTTTTATTATTTTGGAAAAAAATGTGAATTTTATACTAAAGACTTTATAAATGCATAAAATTCCTATATACTATTAATAGATATGATGAAAAGAGTGATTATATGAAAAAAATAATGACTATAGATGGAAATGAAGCGTGTAGCTATACAGCATACATGTTTACAGAAGTTGCTGGAATATATCCTATAACACCTTCAAGTCCTATGGCTGAACATTTAGATGAATGGAGTAGTAACCATCGTCTAAATGTTTTTAATGATGAAGTAAAAGTAGTTGAAATGCAAAGTGAACTTGGAGCAGCCGGAATGGTTCATGGATCACTTCAAGCAGGACTATTAACAACAACCTTTACAGCAAGTCAAGGACTACTTTTAATGATTCCTAATATGTATAAAATAGCTGGAGAAATGTTACCAGGAGTAATCCATGTAGCAGCCCGTAGTTTATCTACCCATGCCTTATCAATTTTTGGAGATCATCAAGACATTTATGCAACTCGTATGACTGGATTTGCCATGTTAGCATCATCATCAGTACAAGATGCAGCCTACTTGTCAGCTGTTGCTCATCTTTCAGCTATAAAATCGAGTCTACCATTCCTTCACTTTTTTGATGGATTTAGAACAAGTCATGAAATAAATAAAATTGAAGTATTAGAACAAGAAGATTTAAAAGAACTAATCGATTATGAAGCATTAAATAGATTTAGAAATAAAGCTTTAAACCCTCTTCATCCTGTAACAAGAGGCGTTAATGAAAATGATGATATTTATTTTCAAAATATGGAAGTAAGAAATAAATATTATGAACAACTACCAGATATCGTTAACGAATACATGGAAAAAATAAATGAAAAAGCTAATACTAACTATAAACCATTTAACTATTATGGAAGTAAAAACGCCAAAAAAATAATAGTAGCAATGGGATCAGTAACAGATACAATTAAAGAATATATAACAGATAGTAAAGAAAACATTGGATTAATTGAAGTACATCTATATCGTCCATTTAGTTCAAAATACCTACTTAACGTTCTACCAGATACAGTTGAAAAAATTGCTGTATTAGATCGAACTAAAGAACCAGGAAGTGGAGGAGAACCATTATACTTAGATATTTCTAACGCTTTAAAAAATAAAAATATTTCAATCGTAGGTGGAAGATATGGACTATCAAGTAAAAACACAACCCCAGCTCAAATAAAAGCCGTATATGATATGTTAGATAATCCTAGAGATAATTTTGTCATTGGAATTAACGACGATGTAACGCATCTTAGCCTTGAAATTCAAAATTATAAAATAAACAATGCCCAAGAAATGCTTATTTATGGATACGGTAGTGATGGAATGATAAGCGCCTCTAAATCACTTATCAAACTAATAGGTGATAATACAGATAAATATGTTCAGGGATACTTTGAATACGATTCTAAAAAATCAGGTGGGGTAACAGTTAGTCATCTTCGTTTTAAAGATGATATTATAAGAAAACCATACTATGTTGAAAACCCTAGTGTAGTTGTCGTATCAAAAGATAGCTATCTTTCTGATTTTGATATGTTTAATAATATTTGTGAAAATGGAATTTGTATTATTAATACCGTTCGAAATGAAGAAGAAATAAACGAACTAATGAGTAGTCAAAATAAAAAAGATTTACTTGATAAAAAAATTAAAATATATACCATTAATGCCTACTTAATAGCTTATGAATCAGGACTTAATAACAAAATAAGTATGATTATGGAAAACGCTATATTAAAACTAACACACCTAATTGATTTTGATAAAGCCCAAGAAAAACTAAAAGAATATATTAAAAACAAATTTAGTAAAAAAGGCGAAAAAGTAGTTGAAAGTAACTACCAAGCAATAGAAGCAGCAACTAAATATATTAAAGAAATAAAACTAAATAACGAAATAAAACAAGCCCAAGAAAAAATAGGATTGTATGAAATGATTGGACAAAGAAAAGGAAATGAATTACCAACATCAGCCTTCCTAGAACATCAAGATGGAACTTTCAATGAAACAAACCTAAACAAAAGTGCAATAAGTGAATTTGTTCCAAAGTGGCTAAATAGTAATTGTATTCGTTGTAATCGTTGTTCCTTTGTATGTCCCCATAGTGTAATCAGAACATACCTAGTAGACGAAGAAGAATATCAATTAATGCCATCAAAAATAAAAGAAAGATGTATAAAACCATTGGATAAAAATCTTCAAAATTATTACTTTATAATTGGTATTTCAATTAAAAACTGTACAGGATGTGGATTATGTGTAAATACATGTCCAGGACTAAGAAATAGTAAAGCCTTAATTATGGAAGATATTTTAAACCAATCCGAAGAACAAAAAATAGCTGATTATTTGTTAGAAAACATTAAAGATAAAGAAATAGAATCTAAAAATAATATTATGACTAGCCAATTTAAAAAACCAAAAATAAAATACCCAGGAGCCTGTCTTGGATGCGGACAACCAGCTTATATCAAAATTCTAACCCAATTATTTGGAAATGAAATGATTATTGCTAACGCTACCGGATGTTCATCTATTTATGGAGGAAGTATTCCAAATCTACCTTACAATCTACCCTGGGCATCATCTTTATTTGAAGATAATGCTGAATATGGATATGGAATGTATATGGCAGATAAAACCATGAAAAATAGAATCAAAAAAATAATCCACAGTAATTTAAATAATCCAAATAAAGAATTGTTTGAAATGTGGTTAAATAATATGGATGATTATAAAACAACTAAGTATGTGTATGATAATTTAACTAATGACATTCCAGAAGAATTAAAGAAAATAAAAGACTACTTAATTAAAAAAAGTACTTGGATTATTGGTGGAGATGGATGGGCTTATGATATAGGATTTAGTGGTATAGACCACATCTTAGCAAGTAATGATGACGTTAATATCCTAGTCCTTAATACTGAGGTATACTCAAACACAGGAGGGCAGGCATCAAAAGCTAGTCCTAAAGGATCTATTGCCTCATTTGCAACTAGTGGTAAGAAAAATAACAGTAAAGATTTAGCACGTATAGCTATGTCATATCCAGATGTTTATGTAGCTCAAATAAATTTAGGCGCTAATATGAATCAAGTTATAAAAGCTATGAAAGAAGCTGAAGAATATAAGGGACCATCATTAATTATTGCGTATGCTCCTTGTATATCTCATGGTATAGAAGGTGGAATGACAAATAGTTTAGAAATGCAAGCCTTAGCAACCAAATGTGGATATTTTCCAATTTTCAGATATAATCCTGTGGATAAAAAATTAATTCTTGATAGCAAAAATGTTGATTTTGATTTATATAATGAATTTTTATTAAAACAACAAAGATATAAAAACTTAAAAAAGATAAATAAAGAGAATGCTGATTTATTATTTGAGGATAATAAAAATAATGCAATTTTAAAATTTAATTATTATAAAATGCTAAGTGAAAAAGAAGATTAAACTTCTTTTTTTGTATAATTAAAATGTTGAAAAATATATGTCATATGCGTATAATATATATATAATTTTGAAGGTGTAAAAATGATAGGAATATTTGATTCAGGAATAGGTGGAGTAACCATCTTAAAAGAAATTTTAAAAGAAAACTTTGATTACCACTATTTATATTATAGTGATTCAAAAAATAACCCATATGGAGATAAAAAACAAAAAGAAATAGAAACAATTGTTTTTGAAATTGTGGAAACTTTAATTGCTAGAGGATGTCAAATCATAGTAATTGCTTGTAATACAGCAAGTACCGTATGTGTAAAAAAATTAAGAGAAAAATATAAAAATATCTCTTTTATTGCGACAGAACCAGCATACAAAATGATTCATGATTATAACAATGATGGAAAAACATTAGTAATGGCAACAAAAGCCACAATAGAAAGCAAGAAATTTCAAGATTTATATAAGCTTTATGATAACCATAAAACAATTTTATATCCTTGTGTAGGACTTGCTGAACTGATTGAAGAAAATAATCAAGAAAAAATCGAAAAATACTTAAATGATAATTTAAAACAATTTAATAAAATTGATAACGTTGTTTTAGGATGTACACATTATCCTTTGATAAAAAAACAATTAAATAAAGTTTTAAATAATCCTAATTTTTTTGATGGTGGACATGGTATAAGTATGCAATTAAAAAGAACAATAGAAAAATATAATATAAAAAAATCAAAAAATAAAATAGAATTTTTTGATTCCTCAAATAATAAATTCAAAAAAGAAAGATTTTTTGAGATGTTAAATAGTGTAAAGTTTTAAAAAATAATAAAAAAACATGTATTCATGTTTTTTTTCATATGTTATAATCTATTCAGGTTAGTATAGTATTACGGATGTGTGAGAACAGCCATAAAAGAATAAAAAAGGAAACTGTCCCCCTGAGAACAGTTTCATAAAAGAATAAAAAGGGGTTGGCTAGTGTGATACTAGCACCAATCCGGATTACCGAACTGGTGCTTTATATACTAACCTGAAAAGTTTGAAAAGTCAAGCTTTTTTTTTCGTTATTTAAAAAAAATTAAAATTTAATTAAATATTTTCAAAATTTAAAAGTTTCAAAAAAAATGTTGACGAACAACTGTTTGTTGTGTATTATTTAATTAACAGAGCAAGGTGATAAGATGGAACTAACACAAATTAAAGGTCTAGGCATGAAAACATGTGAAAAGTTAGATAAGTTAGGAATAAAAGATATTAAGTCATTATTAACTTTTTATCCTTTTAGATATAACATAATTAAAAGAAGTAATTTAAAAGAAGTAAAAAATAATGAACAAATAACCATAGATGGAATTATAGAATCTATTCCTAGTATTTTCTACTTTAAAGGAAAAAAGGATAAAATGAACTTTAAATTAAATACAGGATTTAAAACATTTAATATCGTTATCTTTAATCGTGGTTTTTTAAAAAACAAATTGACAATTGGAACAGAAATAACGGTTGTAGGAAAAATAGATAAAATTAAAAGTATTATTGTTGTATCGGATCTTTATTTTGGAAAAATAGATAAAGAAAGAATAGAACCTGTTTACCACACAACCTTTGGACTTAGTAATAAACAAATAAGAAAATATATAAATAGTACAGTTAATCTAGGATATGAAATAGATGATTATATTCCAACTTTTATCTCTCAAAAATATCACCTTCTTAATAAGTCAGAAGCAATTAGACATCTACATAATCCTGTTGATGAAATAAAATTAAAACAAAGCATAAAAAGAACTAAATATGAAGAATTATTTGTATATATGCTTAAAATGAATTACCTCAAACAAAGTAAAAAAATAGATCATGGATTAAAAAGAGATATATCGTACGATAAAGTTGAACAATTTATTGATGATTTACCTTTTGAATTAACAAGAGATCAAATAAAAAGTGTAGAAGAAATTTATAAAGATTTAACTGAGGATATGCGTATGAATCGTCTTCTACAAGGTGATGTTGGAAGTGGAAAAACAATTGTGGCTTTTATTACAATGTATATCAATTATTTAGGTGGATATCAAAGTGCTTTAATGGCCCCAACTGAAATTTTAGCTCAACAACATTATCAAAATAGTAAGGAATTATTTAAAAAATATAATATTGATATAGCACTGTTAACAGGAAAAACAAAAACCAAAGAAAAAAAAGAAATCTATGAAAAATTAAAAAATGGAACAATTGATTTTATTATTGGAACCCATGCTTTATTTACGGATGATGTTATATATAAAAATTTAGGCCTAGTTATAACAGATGAGCAACACCGTTTTGGTGTAAATCAAAGAAGTAATTTAAAAAATAAAGGAACAACTCCAGATATTTTATATATGAGTGCAACTCCAATTCCAAGAACATATGCCCTAACTTTATATGGAGATATGGATGTCTCAAATATAAAGACACTACCTAGTGGTAAAAAGCAAATTATAACAACTCTAAAAACAGAAAAAGAAATAAAAGATGTTTTAACTAGTATGTATAATGAATTAAAACAAAGACATCAAATATATGTAGTCGCACCTCTAATTGAAGAAAGTGATAAAATTGATTTAAAAAATGTCTATGATTTAGAAGAAAAATTTAATAAAGCTTTTGGTAAAATTTGTAATATTGATATCCTTCATGGAAAAATGAAACCGTCTGAAAAAGAAAAAGTAATGCAAAAATTTAAAGAAAATAAGATCAATATTCTAATAAGTACGACTGTTATAGAAGTAGGAGTAGATGTTAAAAATGCAACAATGATGGTTATTTTTGATGCTGAACGTTTCGGTCTTTCTGCCCTTCATCAATTAAGAGGAAGAGTAGGAAGAAATAATCTTCAATCATATTGTATATTAATTAGTAACTATGAAAAAGAAAGATTAAACGTTTTAACTAAAACAAATGATGGATTTAAGGTTAGTGAAGAGGATTTCTTACTTCGTGGAAGCGGTGATATATTTGGACTTAGACAAAGTGGTGACATGATTTTTAAAATGGCTGATTTAAAACAAGATTTTAATATTTTGCTCAAAGCTAAAGAAGATAGTGAATATTTATTAAAAAATCTTACTAAAATCGATCCTAAAGAACAACAAAAATATTTAAATTTAATAACAAAAGCTACTAATTTAGATTAAAAAAGTAGCTTTTTAATGGTATAATATAAAGATGGGTGATAGTATGAAAAAAATTATAAGAATTGAAGATATAACAGAAATAGTTGGAATAAAAAACTATATTGAGGCCTTATCACTTGATCAAGAAAAATTAATATATCTTGGTTATGATAAAAAAAACTCAGAAATCGTTTTTAATTTTAAATATGAAGATCATACTATCAATATAATGATTGATAAAAAAAACAATATAAATAAAACTATTTGTAATTGTCAAAATGATGGTGAAAAAAATTGTAAGCATATTGCTATCTGTCTAATTTATTTGATGTCTAACAATTTAGTAGCAGAGGCAATAGAAAACTTAAATCATGATTACGATGCTGAATTTAATCACCTTTTATTTGAAAAATTAATTCCTAAAAAAGTAACTAAGATTCCTTTAAAACTTGAAATTACGTTAAAAGGACTAGATTATGATGAATATGAATTACAAATAAAGATAGGGGAGACAAAAACTTATACTTTAAAAAGATGTATAAAAGAATTTTATGAAGTTTATAATTCCAAAAATGGTGATGTAGAATTTGGTAAAAACTTTATTTATAATCCAAAAATTCATTATTTTAATGATGTCGATGCTAAAATAATTGAATTTTTAAATATTTATATGGATAGTCAAATTCCAAGATATGGATATTATAGTTATTATGAAAATATATCTATGATAAAACTTACAAATAAAAGTTTAAAAAGCTTCCTAAAACTTTTAAAAAATAAAAAATTTAGAGTCGAATATAATAATCTAGTATATATTTTCGATGGAATTTTAGATGGTAATGTAGATATTTCTATTAAAGAATTAAGTGATGGTATAAAAGTTGATTTAAATCTATTAGATCAAATACCTTTTATTAGTGATTATAGTTATATTATAAGTAATAATAATTTATACTATTTAAATAAACAAGAAAGAAAACTTTTAAAAATTATTACTGAGAATAGAAAAAAAGAATTGATTTTTAAAAATGAGGAATTAGGTGCTTTTTCTAATTATGTTTATCCAGTTTTAAATAAACTAGATCAAAATATAAAGATGGAAGACAAGCTAAAAGAAAAATTTATAATTGAACCACTTAAAGTAAAATACTATTTTGATTATGATAAAAACAGATTATTTTGTATGATTAAAATGAATTACAATAATTATAGTTTAAACATAATAGATAATACTAATAACTTTAATGGTGTATATATAACAAGAGATAAAGAGGAAGAAACTAAATATATTAGTGAACTTTCAAAATATGGATTTAGTCTAGATATTAAGAAAAAATATTATTATTTAGAAAATGATAGAATTATAGAGTTTTTAGAAAAAGGTTTAAATGAAATAAGTTCTAAATATGAAACATATATTTCTAAAAAAGTTAAAAATACAAAAGTTATAAAAAAAGCAAATATAACAAATACCTTTAAAATAGGTAAAGATAATGTTTTAACATATAACTTTAATATTGAAAATATTGATAAACAAGAAATAACAAATGTTCTAAATAGTTATAGAGAAAAGAAAAAATATTACCATTTAAAAAATGGTGATTATATTTCACTAGATAGTGAAGAATTTGATAATTTAGATAGCTTATTTAATAATTTAAATATTAAAAATAAAGACTTGGAAAAAGATCAAATTGAAATACCTATTTATAAAAGTCTTTATATAAATGATATGTTAGATGAAAAAAATAATTTTATCCAAGTAAATAATAATTTTGACAAACTAATAAAAAACTTTGAAAAATATAGAAATAGCAATATTAATTTAAGTAATGAAGATTTAAAAATATTAAGAGACTATCAAATAACAGGTATCAAATGGATGAATATAATTTCAAAATGTGGTTTTGGTGGCATTTTAGCTGATGAAATGGGACTTGGTAAATCAATTCAAACTATTAAGTTTATAAGTCAAAATAGAGGAAAAACACTAATAGTTGTTCCAACTTCTTTAATATATAACTGGGAAAATGAATTTAATAAATTTGGTCAAGATTTAAAATACTTAATAATAAATGGAAATCAAATAGAAAGATATGAATTATTAGAAAAAATAAACGATTATGATGTTTTAATAACTACTTATGGCCTTCTTAGAAATGATATAGAAAAATACTTAGAATATGAATTTGATAACTTTATTATTGATGAGGCCCAAAATATAAAAAATGCTTTTTCGCAAACGACAGAAGCAGTAAAAAAAATAAAAGCAAAAACAAAATTTGCTTTAACAGGAACACCAATAGAAAATTCTATTTTAGAACTTTGGAGTATTTTCGATTTTATTATGCCAGGTTTTTTACTACCTCTAAATCGTTTTAAAAAGGAATATAAAATAAATAATATTGATGATGATACTTCAATAGATAGATTAAATAAACTAATTACACCATTTATTTTAAGAAGAAAAAAGAAAGATGTTTTAAAAGACTTACCAGATAAAATAGAAAACAATATTATTGTAGAATTAAATGATGAACAAAAAAAATTATATTTGATGCAACTTGAAAAAACAAAAGAAGAGCTAGATAAACTTATCAAAGATGGAAATGTTAATAAATCTAGTATTTTAATCTTATCATTACTTACAAAATTACGACAGATATGTATAGATCCAAGACTTTTATTTGAAAACGAAATTAAAAGTAGTAAATTGGATACACTAATAGAAATATTAAATGAGGTAAAAAAAGAACATAAAATCCTTTTATTTTCACAGTATCCATCTGCTTTAAAATTAATAATTCCTACTTTAGATGAAAATAATATTACTTATTACTATTTAGATGGTAGTACTAAAAGCAATAAAAGAGTAGAATTAGTAAATAAATTTAATAAAGATGATACAAATATCTTTTTAATATCTTTAAAAGCAGGAGGAACGGGTCTTAATTTAACGAGTGCGGATGTTGTAATTCACTTAGATCCTTGGTGGAATCCTCAAGTAGAAAATCAAGCGACTGATCGTTCACATCGAATAGGTCAAAAAAAGGTTGTTGAAGTTATTAAACTAATAGCTAAAGGAACAATCGAAGAAAAAATAGTTGAACTTCAAAATAAAAAACAAAAACTTAGTGATAAAATAATTGAAGGAGATAATAGAGATAGTATTAATATATCCAAAATGGATGTGGAAAACCTAAAAGAACTTATAGGTATTTAAAACGAATCATTGATTCGTTTTCATTTTATCTCTTAAAACTTGAATATCTCTAAGTTCACTTACAGTTACTAAGTCATAACCATCTTCTTTTAGCATAGGAATTATTTTTTCCACAGCTTTAACTGTTCTTTCGTGAATATCATGCATAAGAATAATATTACCATCTTTAGGATTTTTAACAGCTCTATTTACAATACGATTAACACTTTTATATTTCCAATCTAGAGTATCAACATTCCAAAGGGTAATTTTAAAATCAGTTAGCTTTTTAATATTATTATTAACAGAACCATAAGTTGGTCTAAGTAAAGTTGGGGTATAACCAGTTGTTTTTTTTATAATTTCCTGTGTTTTATAAATTTGTTTTTCAAGTTCATTTTTATTTAATTTTATTAACCATTTATGACTATAGGAGTGATTACCAATTTCATTTCCATTTTTTAAACTCTCTTTTAATACATCTTGATATATTTCAACCTTATTACCAAGAACAAAAAAAGTAGCATTACAATTATTCTTTTTTAAAATATCAATAATTTTTTTAGTATATATACTAGGTCCGTCATCAAAAGTAAGCGCTATAAATTTTTTACTTGGATCAAAAATTTTAGTCGGTACTTTAATTTTAGTATTAACAGTTTTAATTGTTTCTTGATAGATATCTATTTTTATATTTAAATCTTCAAATGGAATTTTAAAATTACAGTTATTAGAAGAATATAAGTGTAGATAATTTTGATCAAAAATAAAATTATTTGCTTTACTATGACATTTATTTTTACTAATTTTACTTACATATTTTATATCATCTTTATCTAAAATATCATTTAAGGATAGCTTTTTATTTTTTTTAGTATCATATACATAAGTATTTGTGTATTCTTTTTTTTCTTTCAGATTAGAATCATTAATATAATTATGAATTGCTATTATATAATAATTATTAATTTTATTAAAATCATAATCAATATTTAATTCAACTTTTTCATTTAAAGAATAAAAATTACCATACTTGTTTTTAAATGAATTATAAGTGTTTTCTATATCCTTTTTAATCATATAATCAAGTTTTTTATTTTGAGTTATAGGATAATTAATACCAATTAAAATATTTTTATTATTTTCAATAATAGTTGTAATTTCTTTTTCACTATTTTTTTTAAAACAACCAGTAAATAGGATTAAAACAAATATTATTAAAACAAACCTTTTCATATGAATCACCATACTTAATTATATTCAAAATAAACTTTATATAGTAGTTTTTAATGTTCAAGATAAATCTAAGTTCATATAACATAGTAGGTGGTATTATGTTAGAATTTATTATGAAATATTGGATTGAATTTAGTTTTGGACTAGTAATCAGTTTTATAACCTTTTTATGTAAAAGGATAAATTATTATTATAAAGTTATGAATTCAACTAAAAATGGCGTTAAAGTATTACTTAAGGGTGAAATAATAAGACGTTATAACGAATATAAAAAAATAGGATGTCTGTCTTTGTTTGATAAAGAAATAATTACTGAGTTATATGAAGAGTACAAAAATTTAGGAGGTAATGGTATTATTGAAGATATGATTGATGATATATCTGAAATTCCACTAACGAAGGGATGTGGAGGTGATTAGATGGAAGAGTTTTTTCCGACATTACTTTTAGATTTACTAGTTATAAGTATTACTTTTAGTATCGTACTTATGGCATTAATTCAAAAATTTAAAGTATTGTCTTTTATTAATAAATCTTGGCAAGTATGGTTTTTAAACCTTATTTTCTCCTTCTTAATAGGAATACCTTTTGCAATGACATTTTATAACATAACACTAAAGGATAGTTTATGGGTTGGCTTCTTTAGTTTTGTTGGAGCATCTGGTATTTATCAAGCTTTAAAAAATCAAAAAATTATAAATTATACCCCATCATCAATCAGTAACAAAGTTACCTTAGATAAAAAAAATGAAATTAAGAGGTCATCATGATTTATCTAGGAAGTCAACGTGTAATTACAAATAGCTTTTCAAATCATAAAACAGCAGAGGATTATGCAGGTGCACACTTATCAGAAGTTAAAATAAATGGGACGGGTGTTGTAACAAAAGTTATCAATCGTTTTAAATCACATGAAGATAGTATTAATTATAATGATTTTCTAAATAATAAAAATGCTTGGAAAGATGGTAATTACTATAATTGTAAATCAATAACAGGAAAACAAGTACGTATGCACTATAATGAAATAGGTGGTAATCAAATATGGATTGAAACTTATCAAGGAAATGAAAAAATAACTCTTAGATTTGCTCATCTAGATAGTGTACTTGTAAATGTTGGAGATGTTGTAAATAGTAATACAGTGATAGCAAAACAAGGTAATACAGGACTTGTTTTATCAAATAAAAGTCGAAGTGATAGTTCATATGGATCACATGTTCATCTAGAAGTAACTAATAAAAATGGAGCATATTTAAATCCTCGTCCTTATGCTACTGGAGAAATAACAACATCCTATTTAGAACAAAGTAATACGTTAGATAAAAGTAAACGCCAAATTCAAATAATAGTAGATAAAATAAATATAAGACGTGAAGCTAGTGAAATATCATCTGATATAGGAGATGTTTATAATGGTGAGGTTTATACCATCGTAGATGAAGTTGATAGTCAAGTATATACATGGTATAAAATAACAACAAGCCGTGGAGTAACTGGTTTTGTAGCTAGTAAAAAAGGTGCAAATTGGATTAAAGTATTAGAAGTTAATAATGATAATACACCACCGATAACTGTTGTAGATGAAGAAAAAAAGGAAGATAAAAAAGAAGAAGTTAAGGAGACAGAAAAAAAACTAATTTTTACTTGTGATAAAGAAGATTATTACTATATAAAATTATACCCAGGAGAAAAATTATACTTAGAAAAATAAAAGTCAGAAATTAAAAATTCTGACTTTTTTACATTTTAAGCACACTTTTTTTAGCGTTCACTTTTCTTATAAAGGATGCCACCTTAATATATTTTACATCATCAATCATACTATCAAAAATACTGTTTATGTGATTGTAATTTTTCATAATTCACCTCTTTATTTTAAATCTAACAAATAAAAAAATAAAAAACTATCAATTCGACAAAACTAGAAAAATAAAACGCTATTAATTGCTTTTTAACTATATGTATGATATTATAAAATCATAAAATTTGCTTTTTAATATTATACATTGAATTACAATTTTTAATTTTATTAACAAGCTTTTTTTCAAGTTTTTTATCTTTGATATCAATAACAATATTTAGTAGTTTATAAGAAGATGTTATACTAATAATTTTATTTGTTAAATTATCTAAATAAACTTCATTTATATTAGAATCAGTTTTAACACATAAACAATTTTTTAAAAGATATATATCCATAAGATCACCTTTTAAAATACTAACACATTGTTAAATAAAAAAGATTAAAAGCGACAAAACTAGCTATTTTTTTGAGGTGAGATTTATGAAGACAGTCGTAATATTAATAGGAAAAATATTATTATCTATATTAGAATTATTCGGTAGAGGAACATCACTACCAGGACAAGTTGTTAGAAAACTAGATAAAAATATATTAAAAAAATTTCAACTACCACAAACAATTATTGCTGTAACAGGATCTAGTGGTAAAACATCAACTTCATATATGATATATCGTACATTAAGTGATAATAATATAAAAGTTGCTCATAACAGTAAAGGAAGTAATCTAATTGATGGTGCTATTTCGTTACTTCTTAAAAACTCAACCATAACAGGAAAAAGTAAAGTAGAAGCAATTGTTTTAGAAGTTGATGAAAGATATACAAAACAAGTCTTTGATGTTATAAAACCAACTCATATTGTTTTATCAAATATTACAAGAGATCAACCACCAAGACATGGAGATTATAAAAAAGTTTATAATGTTATTGAAAGCGCTATTACTACAAAAGCAACTCTAATAGTTAATGGAGATGATCCAATTGTTACAACTTTAGCTAGTGGTAAAAAGGGTAAAAAAGTCTTTTATGGTATGAATAAAAATTATGAATCATATGAAAGTTTAGAATCGAATTGTCTAGATATGGTTTATTGTCCAAAATGTAATCATAAACTTGTTTATAACTATGTTCAATTTGGTAATGTAGGAGATTATTACTGTCCAAAATGTGATTTTAAAAGACCAAAACTAAACTATGAAATAACAAATCGTAGTGAAAAGGAAATAACAATTAATGATAAATATAAAATTACTACAAGCTATCAAATGCTATATTTACATTACAATGTTCTTGCTGCCTTCGCAACCGTAGCAACTCTTGGAATAAATAAAAATAAAATCGTTAAAAGTTTAAATAATCTTGAATTATTAAATCAAAGATATGAAGTTTTTGAATTTGATAATCGTAAATGTCAAATTATGAATGGTAAAAACGAAAATGCCATCTCTTATAATCAGGCAATTAACTATATAAGAACACAAAACGAGAAAAAAACAATTGTCTTTGGATTTGAATATATAAGTAAAAGATATAGTTATCAAGATATATCTTGGTTATATGATATTGATTTTGAATTTATAAATAATGTTGATAAATTTATTTGTATTGGACCATTCGCAAATGATATTGCAAGTAGAATACTTGTAACTGATATAGATAAAAAAGACATCATTGCTATAAAAAATATTGAAGATGTAAGTGAAGCATTACTTCAAACAAAAGGAAATATATATGCCATTTTAAATATGGGAACAGAACAGGCATTTATGGAAAGTATTAATTCTAAAAAGAATCAGGTGGTAAAATGAAAATAACAATCGCACATTTATATTATGACTTATTAAATTTGTATGGAGAATGTGGAAATGTTAGAATTTTAAAAAAAATCCTAGAAGAACAAAATGTTGACGTAGTAGTTAAATTTTTAACCGTTGATGACAAATTAAATTTTGAAGACTATGATTTTGTCTACATGGGTATGGGAATTGAAGATAACTTAAAAATAGCAAACAAACATCTAAAAAAATATAAAAAAGATATTCAAAAATATATTAAAGATGGTAAATATTTTATATGTACAGGAAATTCATATGAATTATTTGGTAAAGAAATCGCCTTTGAAAGTGAAACAATTAAAACATTAGGAATATTTGATTATAAAAGTAAAATCCTAGAAGAACGAAAAATCATGGAAATTAGTGCTAAAACAGATATGATAGACAAAGAATTAATAGGATTTATGAATACAGGAAGTACAAATGATAATAAAAAAGAAAATTTCTTAAAAAATATAAATAATACTGATGAGAATGAAGGGATCATTTATAAGCATTTTATAGGAACATATTTAATTGGTCCGCTTTTAGTTAGAAACCCAGAATTACTTAAACTAATTGTAAAACAAATAATCAAAGAAAAAGATTCTAAATATCGCCTAAAAAAAATAAATTTAGATTTTTTAGAAAAGGCATATAATGATTGTTTAGAAAGAAGAAAACAATTGATATAATAACTCATGAAAATGAGTTTTTATATTATCTTAATAAATTAAAAAAATTATGTGGCAAAATTAAATATTTTATAGTATAATAATTTTGGTGATACTATGAATAGATTATACAGAACATCAATTAACAATAAGTATCAAAGTCATAGTAATCGAGGGATGGTTTTAGAAAATGATTTAAATGCTACAAATGAATATTATTTATTAAATAATGTGGCAGTTATATATAAGAAACCAACCCCTATAACAATTAACAAAGTTGACTATCCATCAAGAAAAGATGCTGTCATTAAAGAAGCACACTTTAAAATTCCATCAACAACAGACTATAATGGAATATATAAGGGAAAATATATTGATTTTGAAGCTAAAGAAACAAAATTAGATTACTTTCCACTTGCTAATATACATGCTCATCAAATAAAACATTTGAAAAAAATAATGGAGCATGGTGGAATAGGATTTTTAATTGTTAGATTCTCAAAAAAAGATGAAATATTTTATTTAGATGGAACCAAGTTTTTTGAATTTTTAGAAACTAGTTCAAGAAAATCAATTCCAATCGAATATTTTTATGAAAATGGTTATAAAATTAAAGTGAAATTTAATCCAAGAATCGATTATTTAAAAATCGTGGATGAAATATATTTTAAAGGAGAAGTGTTATGAAAAAGTTCTTAAGTGATAAAGAAAACGCAACAATATTAACAATAAGTGCTATCGCATTTATAATAGGATGTTTAGCAATAAACCCAATTATATCTTTTTTGATAATTGGAGTAGCTGATTTCTTCCTATTTTTGCCCGATTTAAAGAAAAAAATAAAAAGTAAACAGCCTTCTAAGAAAGAAAATCTAAAAGAGGGTATAAAGGATAAAGTAAAAAAAGATAAAAAAGAAAAAGATCCAAAGAAAAAAAGTAAAAAGAAAATTGTTTTATTAGTAATTCTTGGATTTATCATTTTATGTTTTATTTTAGGTATTATTTTTATGATTTATATTGCTGCAACCGCACCTAAATTTGATCCTAATAAACTTTATAAAAAAGAATCATCTATCATCTATGATAAAAATGGTAAACAAATAGCTAGTCTAGGATCAGAAAAAAGAGAAAAAGTTAACTATAATCAACTTCCAGATGTTTTAGTTAATGCTATTGTTGCAACGGAAGATTCAAGATTCTTTAAACATAATGGATTTGATTTACCACGTTTCTTAAAAGCTAGTATCAAACAAGTAACAACTGGTGGAGGAGGAGGAGCCTCAACCCTTACAATGCAAGTTTCTAAGAACAATTATACTTCAACAACAACAAGTGGATTTGAAGGAATAAAACGTAAATTTACAGATATTTATTTATCAATTTTCCAAATTGAACGTAAATACAGTAAAAAGGAAATAATGGAATTTTATGTTAATGCCCCATACTTAGGAAGTGGTGCATACGGTGTAGAACAAGCATGTCAAACATATTTTGGAAAATCAGTAAGTGACATTAATCTAGCAGAAGCTTCTCTTATTGCAGGATTATTCCAAGCACCAAATGCTTATGATCCAAAAATACATCCAGAAGCAGCAGCTAAGAGACGATCTACAGTTTTACAATTAATGGTAAGACATGGATATATTACAGAAAAAGAAAGAAAAAAAGCCGAAGCTGTAAAGGTTGAAAGCTTATTAGTAGATTCAACAGCAAGTGGAGGATCTAATGATAATAAATATCAAGGATTTATCGATACCGTAACTGAAGAAGTAGAAGAAGTAACAGGTAATAACCCATATACAGTACCAATGGTTATCTATTCAACAATGGATCCAGAAAAACAAAATCATATTAATTCGGTTATGAATGGAGAAAGTTTTAATTGGGAAAATGATGTTGTTAGTGCCGGAATATCTGTTGTTGATGTTAAAACTGGTGAAATAGCTGCTATTGGTGCAGGACGTAACAGAAAAGGTGAAAAACAATTTAATACAGCAACAATGATTAATAGACAAATAGGTTCAACTTCAAAACCACTTTATGATTATGCACCTGGAATTGAATATGAAAACTGGTCAACATATACACCTTTTGTTGATGAAAAATATTCATATTCAGATGGAACAGAAATAAACAACTGGGATAGAAAATATAATGGATATATGACAATGCGTACAGCTCTTGCTCAATCAAGAAATATTCCAGCTTTAAAAGCTTTCCAAAAAAATAAAAATTCAAATATCAAAAAATTTGTTAAATCATTAGGATTACATCCAGAAGTAGCAAGTAATGGAACACTTCATGAAGCACATTCTATCGGTGGATATACGGGAGAGTCTCCATTAGCAATGTCAGGAGCATATGCAGCTTTTGGTAATGGTGGATATTATATAGAACCACATAGTTATACTAAAATTAAGTATCGTGAAAATGATGAAGAAGAAGAGCGTGAAGTTAAAAAGACAAGAGTTATGAGTGAAGAAACAGCATATATGATGACTAGTTTACTTCAATCATCAGCTCAAGGTGGACTTGGAGCTCAAGCTAATGTTGGTGGTGCTGTCTTTGGAGCCAAAACAGGTACATCAAACTATGATGAAGCGACATTAAAAAAATATCATATGCGTGATAGTGCAATTAACGATTTATGGGTAAATGGTGTTTCACCTGATTATGCTATATCTGTATGGTATGGATATGAAAAAGCAAATTCACAATATCAAAATACATCATATACTATAAGTCATAGAAAATTATTCCAAGCAGTAGCAAAAGGTATATTTAAAAACGGAAGTAATTGGACTCGTCCAGCTGGTGTAGTTGAGGTTACTGTTGAACAAGAAACATGGCCTGCTAAATTACCAAGTGAATATACACCAGCAGATTTAAAAGTTACAGAATTATTCAAAAAAGGTTCAGAACCTACTGAGGTTTCAGAAAGATTTAGTAAACTTTCAAATGTAACTAATTTAAAAGGATCAATAAGTGGAAATAAATTAACACTTTCTTGGACACCAATAAAAACACCAAAGACATTAGATCAAGCTTGGATAAGTGAATCACTAAAATCTCTATATTCTAATTTAGGTACAGGAATAGGCATTAGAAATTCATACAATAGTAGTCATATAGGTAACGTTGTTTATGAAGTATATGCTAAACAAGGAGGAAGTTTAAATTTAGTTAAAACAACAACTGATAGTAGTGTAACCATTGATGTAAATACTTCATCAACAGATACATATGTTGTAAAAACATCATATTCAATTTTCAAATCTGCAACTAGTGGTGGTGTTGAAACAAAAGTATCATTATCAAATGTTAAAGCTAGTATTGATGCTAAATTAAAAGGTGAAAATTCAGTAACCGTTTCTCTAAATGGTCAATATAAAGACGAAGGAATTATAATAACAGCAGATGGTAAAGATGTAACATCAAAAGATAAGTATACAACAACGATAACTGATGCATCTAATCAAGTAGTAGATAAAGTTGATACTCAAACTCCAGGAGTTTATACAATAACTTATAAAGTAAATTATGATTCATTTACAAAAACATTAACACGTACAGTAGTTGTTGGTGGAACAGTTACAACGCAATAAAAGGTTTAGAATTTATCTTCTAAGCCTTTTTTATTGAAAAACAAACATATTTATACTATAATATATAATATATGAAACGGTGATAAAATGAAATGGAAAATCGGTAATGTTGAAATAAAAAATCAAGTCGTTCTTGCCCCAATGGCTGGTATTTGTAATAGTGCCTATAGAACAATTATAAAAGATATGGGGTGCGGTTTGATATTTGCTGAAATGGTTAGTGATAAAGCAATTTTTTATAATAGTAAAAAAACAATAGATATGCTTTATATGACTGATTATGAAAGACCAATCGCACAACAAATTTTTGGAAGTGATAAAGAATCATTCATTTATGCCGCAAAATATATATACGAAAATATGAAACCAGACATCATAGATATAAATATGGGATGCCCTGTTCCTAAAGTAGCACTTAGAGCCCAAGCAGGAAGTGCTCTTCTAAAAGATCCTGATAAAGTCTATGAAATTGTTAAATCTGTCGTTGATGCAGTTCCAATTCCGGTTACAGTTAAAATAAGAAGTGGCTGGGATAACAATCATATAAATGCTGTAGAAATTGCCAAAGTGATAGAAAAGGCTGGCGCTATGGCCATTACAGTTCATCCTAGAACTAGAAGTCAAGGATATAGTGGAAAAGCAGATTGGAATATAATTAAACAAGTGAAAGAAAGTGTTTCAATTCCTGTTATCGGAAATGGTGATATAAAAAGTTGCTATGATGCCAAAAAAATGTTAGAACAAACTGGTTGTGATGCCATAATGATAGGAAGAGGATGCTTAGGTAATCCTTGGTTAATAAAAGAATGTGTCAATTATTTAGAACAAAATATTGAACCAGAACAAATAACCAAAAAAGAAAAATTAGAAATGATTTTAGAACATCTAAAAAGATTAGAAAATAGTAAAAATGAAAAAGTTGCAGTTTTAGAAATGCGAAGTCATATAACTTGGTATTTAAAAGGAATATCTAATACTAATGAACTAAAGGAACAAATTTTTAAAATAAATAAAATAGAAGAATTAAAAAAACTAATAAAAGACTATATGGATGGTGATAAAAATGAATGCTAGTTTTATTAAAAGATTATCAGCTTATGCGATAGATATAATACTTGTTGGAGCAATTATAATGTTAATTTATTATTTTATTCCTGAAACAAAAACAGTAACTAATTTACAACGAGATGTAGCAATCCTAAACGAAAATTACCTAAATAAACAAATTAATACAGGAGAATATATAAATGATTATTCTATTTTAATGCATAATCTTGATAAAGAAAGAATGATTTTAATTTTTATTAACTTTATAGCTATTTTTTCTTATTTTGTCGTTTTACCATTTTTTACTAAAGGAAAAACACTTGGTAAATATATTTTAGGAATTAAAATTAAACCAAGTAAAGAAAAACTAACTATTATTTCATTATTTATAAGAAACATTATCATTACTGGTTTAGGATATTTAATACTATCGCTTTTATCACTTTTACTAATTCCTAAAAACTTATATTTTTATGCTATAACTATTTTAGGTATTATTCAATTAGCACTAGTAATTATCAGTACTTTTATGATAATATATAGAAAGGACAGACGTGGTTTACAAGATATTTTAAGTAAGACAACCGTTGTTAATAAATAGAGGTGAAAAAATGAGAGAATATACAGAACAAGAACAAATAAGAAGAGAAAAATTAACAGAAATTAGTAAGGTTTGTAACCCTTATCCAGATAGATTTGAAAAAACACATTCACTAAAAGACGCTAAAAAACTAGAAGATGGTATTTCAAATGTTAGTGTTGCAGGTAGAATTGTTTTTATGAGAAAAATGGGAAAACTAAGTTTTGTACGTATTAGAGACTTAGAGGGAGATTTACAATTAGAATTTAAAATTGATGAAGTAGGTGAAGAAGGTTATGCCCTTCTAAAAAAACAAATTGATACTGGAGATTTTGTTGGTGCAACCGGGGAAATGTTTACAACTCAAACCGGAGAAAAAACATTAAGAGTTAAAACTTTTAAATTTCTAGGAAAAGCATTGAGACCACTTCCAGAAAAATTTCATGGATTAAGTGATACTGAACTTAAATATAGAGAAAGATATGTTGATTTAATCTCAAATGAAGAATCAAGAGAAGTATTCTTAGGAAGAAGTAAATTTTATGCTTTTGTTCATAAATTTTTAGGAGAACATGGCTTTTTACAAGTAGAGACACCTATTATGCAAACAGCAGTATGTGGAGCAGCAGCTAAACCATTCTTTACACATCATAATGCTCTAAACCTTGATATGAACTTAAGAATTGCACCAGAAACATATTTGAAACAATGTATTGCAGGTGGATTTGATAAAGTATATGAAGTAGCTAAATGTTTCCGAAATGAAGGAATGGACTCTGAACACTTACAAGAATTCACACAAATTGAATGGTATGCTTCATATTGGAATTTTGAAGATAATATCAAATTTTATCAAGAATTTATTAAAAATCTGTTAATGGAATTAAAGGGAACAACTAAAATAGAATATAAAGAAAATACATTAGACTTTGGTGTTGAAAACTGGACAAGAATTAATTATGTTGAAGAGATGAGAAAAATATTTGGATTCGATTTTCTTGCTATTGAAGATCCAGAAGAACTAAAAAAGAAAATAGTAGAAAAAGAACTATTTAGTTATGAAGATTTAGAAGAATATAAATCATTAAGTCAAATTATTGATTTTGTATATAAGAAAAAAATTAGAGTAAATATTATTCAACCAACGATTTTATATAATTATCCAGCTGTTTTAATTCCTTTAGCGCGAAGAAATGATGAAGATAATAGAATTATAGATGTTTTCCAAATTGTAGCTTGCGGAACTGAATTATGTAAAGCATATTCAGAACTAGTAAATCCTGAAATTCAAAGACAAAACTTTGAAGAACAAGCTAAAGCTAAACAACAAGGTGATGATGAAACTATGGAATTAGATGAAGGATTTATGCTAGCAATGGAACAAGGAATGCCACCAATATCTGGCCTAGGATTTGGAATAGATAGATTAATGATGCTTATATATAATCAAGACTCAATAAGAGATGTTGTATTATTTCCAACAATGAAACCCGTTTCAAAGGAAAATGAGTAGTGAAAATTTATACTGTAAGACATGGTCAAACAGAATGGAATAAAAAGGGTTTATATCAAGGAAAAACAGATGTACCTCTTAATGAAGAAGGTAAAAAACAAGCAATGCTTGTAAAAGAAAAATTAAAAGATAAAAAAATAGATTTAATTATATCAAGTCCACTTAAAAGGGCAAAAGAAACAGCTGAAATCATATCTGATGGTAAAATAAAAATAATAACAGATTCTCTGATTGTTGAACGAGGATTAGGTGAATATGAAGGAAGTCCTGTTAACGATAATGGATATAATGCAAACTTTTATTGGAATTATAAATTAAATTCTGATGAAAAGGGTGTTGAATCTGTAAGAGATTTATTAGATAGAGCTCAACTTTTTCTAGATAAAATAAAACAAGAATATGATAATAAAAATATATTGATTGTATCACATGGAGCAACAATTAGAGCTATAAACTACGTTATAGTAGGTTATTGTGAAGATGAAAAATTTTTAGACTTTGATGTTAGAAATTGTTCTCTATTTGAATATGATATATAAGAAAGAAGGTAAAATATGAAAATATTATCTGTAAATGCAGGAAGTTCATCATTAAAATTTCAAATGTATGAAATGCCAAGTGAAGAAGTATTAATTTCAGGAACTTTTGAAAGAATTAGTCTTGAAAATAGTTTCTACACAATTAAAATAAATGGAGAAAAAATAGAAAAAAAAGCAGATCTTCCTAATCATGAAGTTGCTGTTCAAATTCTTATTAAAGAATTATTAGATAACAAAGTAATCGCTTCTTTAGATGAAATTAAAGGAGTTGGACATCGTGTTGTACATGGTGGTAGTAAGTATTCTAACTCTGTTGTTATAACAGAAGAAGTTTTAGAAGACATTAAAAACTTTTCTGATTTGGCTCCACTCCATAATCCAGCAAACATAATGGGAATAAAAGCTTTTATGGAAGTTATTCCAAATGCCATTGAAGTAGCATGTTTCGATACAGCTTTTCATCAAACAATGCGTGAAGAGAGATTTTTGTACTCTGTTCCTTACGAATGGTATAAGGAATATGGAATTAGAAAATATGGTTTCCATGGTATGAGTCATAAATATGTATCAGATTATGCAAGAGAATTAATTGATAAAGAATTCTGTAATATTATTGTTTGTCATTTAGGAAATGGTGGATCTATTAGTGCTGTAAGAGATGGTAGATGTGTAGATACTACTATGGGATTCACACCAAATGCAGGTATTGTTATGGGATCACGTTCTGGTGATATTGACTATAGTATTATTCCATATATGATGAAAAAAACAGGTAAAAGCATTGAAGAAATAGATCAAGAATTAAATAAAAATAGTGGAATGTTAGGAATAAGTGGAATTAGTAGTGACTTTAGAGATATTGATGCTAAAATAGCCGAAAAGCATTCAAGAAGTATTATGGCTCACTACTTATATGTTAATTCAATTGTAGGATATATTGCAAAATATTATGTTGAATTAGGTGGAGTAGATGCTATTTGTTTCACAGCTGGTGTTGGAGAAAATGCACCTCATGTTAGACGTATGATAATGGATAGATTAGCATGCCTTGGAATAAAAGTAGATCGTGCTAAAAATGATGAAATAAGATTTGGTAAAGAAGGAATAATTTCTGCTGAAGATTCAAGCGTTCCTTGTTATGTAATACCAACAAACGAAGAAGTAATGATTGCAAGAGATACATACTCATTTATATAGAAAGTTGTGATATTATGTATAATAATATACATAAAAAAATATATAAAAAAATAAAAAAATACAATAAAATTGTTATAGCAAGACATGTTGGCCCAGATCCAGATGCATTAGGAAGTAGTATTGGACTTAAAGAAATAATTAAAAATACATTTCCAAATAAAGAAGTATATGTTGTTGGAACACCTGCTAGTAAATTTAAATATATAGGTTCTATTGATCAATTTAATGAAGAAATGTATTCTAATAGCCTTTTAATTGTAACTGATACACCAGATAAAAAAAGAGTTGATGGTGTAGAAGTTGATAGATTTAAAGAGGTTATAAAGATAGATCACCATCCTTTTATAGAGGATTTTGGAGGAATTGAATATATTGATGATCAAGCTAGTAGTGCCTCACAATTGATAATGGATCTTACTTTTAGTACTAAACTAAAAATAACAAAAGAAGCAGCTGAAAAACTATATATTGGTTTAATAGCTGATACAGATCGTTTTCTTTTTAGAGGAACGACTCCTAGAACTTTTGATTTAGTTTCAAAACTTATTAAAAAAACAAATATAAATTTTGTAAAACTTTATGAGAGTTTGTACTTAAAGCCTCTAAAGGAAGTAAAATTTAGTGGTTATATAGCAAATAACTTAACAATAATGGAAAATGGTTTTGCTTACATTTGTCTTCCACAAGCAATTTTAGATGAGTACAATGTAGATGCCGCAACAGCAGGAAAAATTGTAAATGACTTTTATTATATTGAAGAAGTTATGTCTTGGGGGGTATTCTCCGAAGATAAAAACAATAATAATATTAGAGGATCAATTAGATCAAGAGGTCCTATAATAAATGAAGTTGCTTCTAGATATGGTGGAGGTGGGCATATTTTTGCCAGTGGTGTCAAACTTGAATCATTTGATAAAGTTAATGACATTGTAAAAGATTTAGACGAAGTTTGTAAAAAATATATAGAAGAATCAAAGTGATTCTTTTTTCTTTTTAAAAACATGAAATTTCATGCTTTTTTTAATGGACTTTTTTACAACTTTGTAATATAATAAAAAACAATTTATTTAGGAGGTGCTATTTTGAAAACAAATCTGCCAGTTATTATTCTAAAAGGAATAGTATTACTACCTAATAATGATATAAGATTAGAATTTGAAAACGACGATAGTAAAAATATCGTAGATATATCAGAACTTTTTCACGATAATAAAGTATTAGTAGTAAGTCAACTTGATTTATTAGAAGAAATGCCCAATATTGATGAACTAGAAAAATATGGCGTAGTATCAAAAATAAGTCATAAAATGGAACTTCCAAATGGAAAAGTTAGAGTTACAATAAACGGGCTTTATCGTGCAGAAGTTCATGAATATTTAAATAAAAATAGACCAGATGATATTTTAGAATCAATTATATCAAAAAAAATATCAGAAGAACTTCCAGAAAAAGAAGAAAAAGCTTTTATCAGAAAACTATATCGTGAAATGGAACTATATATAAAAGCATTACCATACGTGAGTAATAGTGTTCTATCACTTGTAAATAACGTTACATCACTTGATAAAATGACAGATATCATAATTCCTTATTTACAAATTGATAATAAAAGAACAATGAAATACCTAAAAGAAAATAGTGCTCTAAAAAGATTAGAAATGATTCTTGAAGACATATATAGTGAAAAAGAAATGTTTCAAATTGAAAAACAAATAGATACCAAAGTTCGAAAAGAAATGGAAGAAAATCAAAAAGAATACATCTTAAGAGAAAAAATAAAAGCTATAAAACAAGAGCTAGGGGATTCATCATTAAAAGATGTTGAAATAGAAGAATTAAAAAATCAAATTAAAGAAATAAAAGCACCAGAAAATATAAAAATAAAACTAGAAAATGAATTAAAAAGATATGAAACACTAAATGCATCATCACCAGAAGTAAATACAACAAGAAACTATATAGATTGGCTAATATCATTACCATGGGGAAAATATACAATAGATAATGATGATTTAAATGAAGTAAGAAATAAACTAGATGATTCCCATAATGGACTAGAAAAAGTAAAAACTAGAATCATTGAATATCTAGCCGTTAAACAAATGTCTGGCAATCTTAGATCACCAATTATATGTTTAGTAGGACCACCAGGAGTAGGTAAAACAACGCTAGCTTTTAGTATCGCAAAAGCAATGAAACGAAACTTTGTTAAAATATCAGTAGGTGGAATAACTGATGAAGCAGAACTTATAGGGCATAGAAGAACATATATTGGAGCAAATCCAGGAAGAATAATAAGCTCACTTAAAAAAGCTAAAAGTATGAATCCGGTTTTTTTGATTGATGAAATAGATAAAATGTCATATAGTTATAAAGGTGATCCCGCAAGTACAATGTTAGAAATTTTAGATCCTGAACAAAATAAATATTTTAGTGATAATTATATTGAAGAAGAATTTGATTTGTCAAAAGTAATGTTTGTCGCAACCGCAAATAATATTGAAGACATACCAGAAGCTTTAAGAGATCGTTTGGAAATAGTTACACTATCAGGTTATACTGAATATGAAAAACTAGACATTGCTAAAAAATATTTGCTTCCTAAAATATGTAAGGAACATGGTGTTAATATTAAAGGAATAAATATTAAAGATGAAGTATTACTTTACATCATAAGATATTATACAAAAGAAGCTGGTGTTAGAGAATTAGAAAGACAACTATCAGCTATCATTAGAAAAATAGTAACATCAATCGTTACAAAACATATTCTAGTAAATAAAGTAATAATTGATCGTAAAAAAGTAAAAGAATACCTTGGAAATAAAAAATATGATTTCATAGGTAGTAATAAACAATCAGAAGTTGGAGTAGTTAATGGACTAGCATATACTAACTTCGGTGGTGATGTTCTACCAATTGAAATAAACTGTTTTAAAGGAACAGGAAACCTAGTTCTAACAGGATCACTTGGTGACGTAATGAAAGAAAGTGCTATCATAGCCCTTAATTATATAAAATCAAATTATAAATATTTTCATATTGATTATGAGAAACTTATTAAAAATGATATTCATATTCATGTTCCCGAAGGAGCAATTCCAAAAGATGGACCAAGTGCTGGAATAACACTAACAACTGCAATCATTAGCCTTTTTACAAACCTAAAAATAGATAGTAATATTGCTATGACTGGAGAAATAACTCTAAGGGGAAAAGTTTTAGCTATTGGTGGATTGAAAGAAAAATCGATTGGTGCCCATCGAAATGGTATAAGAACTATTATTATTCCATATGATAATCTAAAAGATTTGGATGAAATTCCAGAAGATATAAGAAACGATATAAATTATATAACAGTAAAAAATTACAAAGATGTAATAAAATTTTTAAAAAAAGAAAAGGTTAGGTAATTAAATATGAACAGTTTAGAAAGATATCAAAATGAATTAATAGTTATGGCTTTACTTGTTGGAGAGCAAGATGAAATTATAAATGATATAAAGGAACAAAAAAAATTACAAGAATTTTATATATCATCTGAAATACTTGAAACATTAAAAAAAATAATCATGGAAAATAATGAAAAATGTTTTATTGATTTTAGAGTTAAAAATAAAATACTTGATTATTTATCTTTTTTTAGAGATACAAATAAAATGTTAGAAAAAGAAAATAAAAAAGAAACTTTAAATAAAATAAATGAATGTATAATACTTTGTAATTCATTAGATACAGATGTTGATACTAAAGTTTTTTATGCCAACCAATTATATGAAAGAACGCAAGGATATTATGATATAGATGAGTGTTATGAAATTGAACTTACCAAAGAGATTATAGAAATAATTAATTTATCAATTTTTCAGGATATTTATTTCTTTGATCAATTTATGTTTGAAAATACTTCTACCAATTATAAATTAGGAGTTTATAATAGTGAATTTGCTATATGGAGTGTAAATCATTTTCTTCATGACATCCCTGAACTTATAATTAACGAAAACTTTAAAGAAAATTGTAATTCACTTATACCTTGTATGAAAAAAAATATATTTAGAATTTACAAAAATTATGAATTTGGAGTAGCAAATAGAATAAAAAAAGAAACTAAAAACTTACAAAAAAGATTAAGATAAAGGTATATTTATCTTTTTTTTTAATATATTTTTAATGAGTATGGAAGGAGAAATTAAAATGGACAAAATAATACCTTTTAAAAAGGATATCATTTTTAAAACTAATTTATCAGAAATAACAAGTATTTCTTTAGAACACAATTTAAATAAAGAGGGAATAAGTGAAATAAGTGGGAATTTCGTTATAAGTGGGCAATATAAAATAGCAGATACAAGTGTAGATGTTGAGGACTTTTCATATGAATTACCATTTAGTATTAACCTAGATGAAAAGTATATCTTAGATAAGGCCGAAATAGATATAGATGATTTTTATTATGAAATAGTAAATGATTCAGTATTATCAGTAAATATAGATGTAATTGTTACTAATTTAGAAGAAAGAATTGTTGAAAAAGAATTAGTTGAAGAGTTAGAACCAGTTCGAAAAGAAATAATGGAGGTGAATGATGAAATGGAATTAGAAGAAAAAGTAGAAGAACCAAGATGTATTGAAGATGAAGACATACCAAATACATTATTTGATAACATTAGTACCTTTGGTGAAACATATAAAAGCTATAAAGTATATATCGTTAGAGAAGGAGATACTTTAGAAACAATTTTAGAAAAATATAATAAAACAAAAGAAGAAATAGAAGAATATAATGACTTAAATGAAATGAAATTAGGAGATAAAATTATTATACCAACCTAATATGAAGGAATTATATGATACCCTAAAAGAATATGATTTAAAACCAAAATCATACCAAAAACTAGGTAAAGCAATTTTAGTTGGAACAAATAACGGACACAAATATGTCGTAAAAGAAAAAGTAAGGGATAATAATACAAATATATATAAATATTTAGAATCGCGTAGTTTTAACTATTATCCTAAAATATTAAGTAATGAAATGGATGATTATGAAATTACAGAATATGTTGAAGAAACACCAATGCCAGATGAACAAAAAATGACAGATATGATAGATCTTTTGGCCCTTCTTCATAATAAAACGACTTTTTATAAAGAAGTAGATGAGGCTGATTATAAAAAAATATATGAGGATGTTAGTAATAATATTGAATATTTATTTTCATATTATAATGATTTAATAACGATTATAGACAGCAAAGTCTATATGAGTCCCTCAGAATATTTATTAGCGCGAAATATAACTAAAATATTTTCAGCCTTAGTTTTTTGTAAAGAAGAAATAAAAAAATGGTTTGATTTAGTAAAAGATAAAAAAAAACAACGTTTAGTTGTTCTTCATAACAATTTAGGTTTAGACCATTTTCTAAAAAATAAGAATTCATATTTAATAAGTTGGAATAAATCAAGAATAGATATTCCTATTTTTGATTTATACAAACTATATCGAAAACAAGGACTTGATTATGATTTTGAAACAATCCTTAAACATTATGAATCCCATTATCCACTTTTAAAGGAGGAGAGAAAATTATTCTTTATTTTAAGCTCTTTACCAAATAAAATAGAATTTAATAAAACAGAATATGAAATGTGTCGTAGCATTAGTAGAGAAATTGACTTACTATATAAGACTGAAAAACTTATGTCACCATATTATTCTGAAAATGAAAAAGAAAACAAATATAGCAAATAACCATAATAAAAATAAATTAAAACGCGTAACGATAATAAAAGTAATGATAAATTGATAGAAAAGTAAAATACAAAAAGTAAACAATAATATCCACCATTTTCCGCGTCCACACCACCATCTATTTGGCATAATAATCACCTAATATAGTATATTCTTAAGCCTATATAGAGGTTGTATTATAGTCCAGATGTTGCCAATAAAAACTATATGTGTTAAAATGTTTCTATCAGATAAGGAGCAAGAAGTATGGAAAAATATGTGCCAGATATCTATCAAAAAAGTATATATACAATTGATTATGATAAATTAAAAGCTAGAGGAATAAAATGTTTATTGTATGATTTAGACAATACATTAGTACCTTTTGATGTTAAAGAAGCAGATCAAAAAATAAAAAATTTATTTGATGAATTAAAGGAAAAAGGATTTAAAGTTATTATCTTTTCAAATAGCCCTAAAACAAGATTAAAACCATTTAAAGAATATCTAGATGTAGATTGCTCTGCTAGTTCTAGAAAACCTTTTAAGGCAAGTTTTTTGAAAATTTTAAACGAATATAAATTTAGTGAAAATGAAGTTGCAATAATTGGTGATCAAATTCTTACTGATATTATTGGTGGGAATAAAGTTGGAATTACAACAATTTTAATTAACCCTATCAGTAAAAAAGATTCAATTGTTACTAAACCAAATCGTTTTTTAGAAAAAAGAATTATGAAGAAATTAAAGGATCACGATTTATTTTTTCAAGGAAGATACTATGAATAATTGTCTAGGGTGTGGGAGTAAATTACAATCAATTGATAGTTCAAAAGAAGGTTATATAAGGGAAAATAATATTTCATCTAAATTATGTGAAAGATGCTTTCGAATTAGAAATTATGGTGAATATAAAACGGTTGTAAAAGATAATAATGATTTTGAACCAATTCTAAAAAAAATAGGAACAACAAATAGTTTAGTTATTTTAGTAATTGATTTATTTATGATGAATAAGGACTTTGATGTTCTAACTAAAAACTTAAACAATGATATTTTATTAGTATTTACTAAAAGAGATGTTTTACCTAAAATAGTAAATGACCAAAAATTTATAGAATATGCAAAAAATTTAGGTATTGATTATAAAGATATTGTAATTACAAGTAGTAATAAAAATTATGGCCTAGATTTATTAATGGAAAAAATAAATCAATATAAAAAGGATAAAAATGTATATGTTATAGGATATACTAATGCTGGTAAATCAACTTTAATAAATAAAATTATATATAATTATTCCAATTTAGATAGAACAATTACGACGAGTATTTTACCATCAACAACAATTAATTCTGTAGAAATAAATATTAATGATGATTTAACTTTAATAGATACTCCAGGATTAATTGATAATAACAGTTTAATTAATATAGTTGATGTAAAAATGCTAAAAAGAATTTTACCCAATAAAGAAATAAAACCAATTACATATCAAATTAAAAGTAAACAAACAATCTTTGTTGATGAATTAGTAAGAATTGATTTGAATGATAAAAATAATTTAATTTTTTATCTTTCTAATTCTTTAAATATAAAGCGTGTTTTTAAAAATAATAATAAGTTGAAAAATTTGAAAGAAAATATAATTAGAGTTAAACAAGATGAGGATATAGTTATATCGGGATTAGGGTTTATTAAAGTAACAAACAATGATGTTATTAAAATATATGCTCCAGAAGAAATAGATATATATACAAGGAAAAAATTGATATAAATTATATCTTTTTTTTTTAGCATAAAACATGTATAATAGATAATAGAGAATACTAGGAGGGTGTTTGTATGTTAGGAAAAATTGTTGAAATTGAATCTAATGGAGTAACAATTGAGGCAACAATTGATTTAGATAAAACAGAAGATTTACTTGGATTATATGTTTCAATGAAAAGTAAAACACGAAATATAATTGGAGAAATAATGGATATCAAAAGTAAGTTAATTTATGTTAATTTACTTGGAGAAATAATTGAAGATGATTTTGTCTTTGGTGTTATAAGAAAGCCTTCTTTTTCTTCAGAAGTAACACTACTTGAAGAAGAAGTTACCAAAAAAATAATAGGAATCACAAATTATAATGAAAGAGAACATTTATATATTGGAACTAGTCCTATTTATCAAAAGATGAAACTAGGTTTTAATATTGATACTTTTTTTAGTGGACATATAGCTATATTTGGTTCGACTGGAAGTGGTAAATCATGTGGTATATCTAATATTTTTCAAAAGTTATTTTCAAAACAAGTAGAAGTTCCATATCGTGCAAGCATTTTTATTTTTGATGCTTATGGGGAATATCATAGTGCATTTAAAGATTTAAGTAAAGTTGTTCCTGAAATTAGTTTTAAAACATATACGACTAATTTAAAATTTCCAAAAGAAGAAGTTTTAAAAATTCCTTTATGGTTACTTACAACTGATGATATTGCTTTACTATTAGGCGCAGAAAAACATACACAACTTCCAATTATTGAGAAAGCATTAAAACTTGTATCCGTTTTTGCTCGAGATAATGATGAGGTTTTAAAAAGTAAAAATGATATTATAGCTAGAGCTATTTTGGACATGTTATCTAGTGGAAAACAAGCTGCTCAAATAAGGGATCAAATTGTATCTGTTTTATCATATTACAATACTAAGGAATTGAATTTGGAATCAATAATCCATCAACCTGGTTATGATCGATCATTAAAACAATGTTTAATTATTGATGCAACTGGAAAAATTAGAGAAATGGAATTAGTAATGAATTTTATGAGAACTTTTCTAACTGATGATTATGAATTAGTTTTACCGGATGGAACCTTTATGTATACTTTAGAGGATTTAAGGGATGCTTTTGATTTTGCTTTAATATCTGAGGGTATTTTAAACAGTAATAAAGTTTATGATGAAATGAATATTTTAAAAGTTAGATTAAATGCGTTACTTAATAGTGAATATAGTTATTTCTTTGATTATCCAGAGTATATAACGCAAGATAAATACATAAAAAAACTTTTGACTGCTAGTAATGGAATGAAGGCTCAGATTATAAATTTCAATATTAATTATGTTGATGATCGTTTAGCTAAAAATATTACTAAAATATTTTCTAGAATGTTATTTGATTTTGCTAAAGATATTGATGATAGGGCTTCAATGCCTTTCCACATCATTTTGGAAGAGGCTCATAGATATGTTCAAAATGACAATGATAAATTTTTGTTAGGATATAATATTTTTGAAAGAATAAGTAAAGAGGGAAGAAAGTATGGTGTACTTCTTGGGCTTATTTCTCAAAGACCATCTGAATTATCAGAAACTTGTTTGTCACAATGTAATAATTTTATGATTTATAAAATGCTTCATCCAAGAGATGTCGATTATATTAGAGAAATGGTACCTAATATTACGGATGATGTTGTAAAGAGAATTAGAATATTACAACCTGGTACTTGTATGGCTTTTGGAACGGCTTTTAAACTTCCAACTTTGATTAAAATGGATATGCCAAATCCTGCTCCATCAAGCAATAGTACAGATATTAAAAATACTTGGTTTGTTACAAAAAGATAGTTTTTAAGAAGTGTAAAGTTGAAAATATTGTATTGACTTTTGACTTTAAACAATTTATAATTATCATAGCGTGATAATATCACGCCAACACTCTTACGATATAAAGATGAGAGTGTAACCAAAACCCCCTGAAGAGAGCGATTAACTTATGTCGCTCTCATTTTTGTTAGGAAATATAAGAGATTTGGTGCTTTGATAAATTTCTAAAAATAGGCTTAGGTACCAATTAGGTACCATTTTCATAGTTTACATAATTTAATAATAAAGTATTGACTTCAAAAATATTATACTATATAATTAAATTGTGATTGATCTCTGGTTACCCGTGTGGGCCAGAGACTTTTTTTTGGAGGTATTATTTATGAAAGAATTTAAAACATATGATGAGCAAATAGAGTTGTTGAAATCAAGAGGACTAAAATTTGAAGATGAAAAATTTGCACTAAATAAATTACAAGAAGACAATTATTATAGTATTATTAATGGTTACAAAGATTTATTTTTAGATGAAGAAGATGGTAACAAATTTAAAAATAATGTGACTTTTGAGGAAATATATTCATTGTTTGAATTTGATAGAAATATTAAAAGTATTTTTCTGAAAAATATTTTAGTGGTTGAAAACATTCTAAGAACGTTAATAGCATATAATTTTTCTGAAAAATATGGAAATGACAACTATTTAAAACTAGATAATTTTGAAACATTAAAAAATAGTGGTTGTAATAAGAAGAAATATCAGGAAAGAATAGAACAGATTCAAAAACTTATTTGTAATATGCAACAAGATATTTCTAATAATATTAGAAAAAAACCATATATTAATCATTATATATTAAACTATGGTTTTATTCCTTTATGGGTTTTAGTAAATGCTATTTCACTTGGTAGATTAAGCCAATTTTATTCATTAATGGATCAATCGGTTCGAGTTAAGGTCTCAAAGCATTGGGATGTTAAAGAGGAAGAATTAGATCAATTTATAAAGAATTTATCTTACTTTAGAAATCTATGTGCTCATGATGAAAGATTATATAATGCTATAAATAATCAAAATATTACAGACACAATACATCATGATTTTTTAAATATTCCTAAGAACAACGGAAATTATGTGTATGGAAAAAACGATCTTTTATCATTAGTAATTGTATTAAAAATGTTACTTCCAAATGATAAGTTTAATACTATGTGTAATCAAATCGAGGGAAGAATGAAAAGTTTAGAGAAGAAAATAACATCTATAGATGTATCAGAAGTATTTGATAGTATGGGGTTTGTAAAAGGTTGGATAAACATAAAAAAGTCCTAGGGCCATACAGGTATCCTAGGATCATTTATTATTATGCTCACAAATATTAAAATATACCATATTTTAATAAAAAATTATTCTAGCTTATCAATCAGTTCAACTACTTCATTTAAAGCAGAGTTAAATAAATGTGTATAAGTGTTTAACGTTTCTTCTATTTTAGTATGTCCTAAGTATTTAGCTACCGCAGTTATATTAGCTCCATTATTAACAAGTAGAGATGCACATGAGTGTCTGAAATCATGGATTCTGATTTGAGGTACATTAGATAATTTACAGTTGCGATTTTTTCTTGATGTAATAGTATTGCTAGCTACAGGAAAAGCATCTCCAATAACAAAGTAATCATCATTAAATCCATACTCTTTAGATACCTCGTTTTTGAGCATTTTAAGGTCGTTTAAGAGCACTTTATTAAGTGGTAGTGTTCTTATACTACTTTTAGTCTTTGGAGTGGAAAATTGAAACTCTTTGACAGAACCACCACGATCTGTAATTTGCTTTTTAACAGATAAAGTTTTATTAACAAGATCAACATTTTTCCAAGTCAATCCTCTAAGTTCACCTTTCCTTAATCCACAGTAATATAATATTTCAAACATAACTTTGCTTTGTAAATTATTTTCAACAGAAATAAATTGTTTCCATTGTTCATAAGTAAAATACATCATTTCTTTTGGTATATCAGAAGCATTACTAAACTTAGTCATTTTATTATAAACTTTATTGAGATTAAAATCGTACCATGTCATAGCAAAGTTCAATACTGACTTTAGAAATTTTAATATATCATTTTTATATCTTGTTGAAATATTAGTTTCATTCATTTGCTTTTTCCAATTATCATAGTGATTAATATTAAAATCTTTTAGTTTAATATTTAATAAACTTTTTAAATGTATTCTTTTATTACCATAATTGTACAGAGTAGTAGGTTTAACCTCAATAGTAGAAGTTCTATTCTCGATGAATACATCAATCATTTCATCTAAAGTTATTTTATCCATATTTTCATGTCTATGTATCTTTAGTCTAAATTCAAGCTCTGCATCTTCTGCTTCTTTTTTAGTAGCAAATTTTCCAGACTTATACTGTGCATTTCTACCATCTATATCTTGATATCTGACTCTAAAAAACCAGACACGACCATCTTTAGTTTTTTCAGATTTTGCTTTATAAACTCCCATTATATCATCATCTCCTTGTATGAATAAAAGCATAGTGATATAATGTAAATGGAAACCCAATTACATTATTAAAATGTTAAAGTTGTGCTAAACTTTTAATTTGTGTTTCTATTTGATCTGCTGCGCCAACAGTAGATCTTTTTATATGCTTTTACAAGTGTGTTGTAATGTTAGCATACTTTAGAAACTTAATCAAATAGTTTATATCTATCTGACTGTAATCAATATATCACAAAAAAAACTAAAATCAACCAAATAAGAGCAAGTTGATAGTAATTGATAGTGAAATGATAGTAAATGACAGTTAAAAGTATGCTATAGTGACTATAGTTGTATATAAAATATACTTTTATTATTTAAAAAATTACAGTATATATTTATTACAATTATTTTTTAAAAGTTTAGCACACTTCAAATTAATAATAGAAAGGGATGGAAAAATGAATAGTGAAAAATTAAATGCTGAACAAATATTAGAAATTGCATCAAGTCAATGGGCTACTGCAAAAGATATAATGATGCTAGGTAGTGTAGGAAGAAATAAGGCATATGCAATTAGAAGTGAAATATCATTAGCATTATACAGTGATAACACAAAACCTAGAAATAGAGGATTAGTACCTATGGTAGAAGTATTAAAATACTTTGATATAGATCTAAATTATTTAAAAGATATTTTAGCACTGCATAAATAGATACCCCCGGATGGAAAGATAGAATTATAAGATTAATTTCAAGACCGACCAGCCACCCAAATTCACACAATCATAAATTTTCCGTGAGTTTTTTGGAAAAAATAGAGATAATCAAAATAAAATCAATATTAAACAAAGATAAAATCATTTTTAAATCAAATTCAAATCAAAACAAAACCAAATGAAATGATTGACCTCCTAGGATAAGGATAAGGATAAGGATATGGATAAGAATAAGAAAAGAATAAAGAATATATTTTATTGTACTATTACTATTACAATAAAAAAGATTAGCAATCGCTAATATTTCGTTGTTTTAAGAATGAGTGGATCTTCACTAATTATTTCTAATGCATATTTTATTTTTAACAAATTGATGACATCGGCTTTAACTTTTTCATAATCTTCATCAAAGTAGTTAATTACATCAGCAGCAGAATTATAATGTTGCTTAAAGCTACCTTTCCACATAGCATTACGATAAAATGAATTAGCAATATAAAAAGCTATTACTTCAGGCATAATATAATCTTCTAAAAATTCATCATAGTTATCATTAAATGGAATAAGAACCTTTTTAAAATCTTCATCAGTAATATCACCATTAACAGTTTTTCTAAACATAAATACCTCCAAACTGTTGTATTAATCACTTATAATTAAAAATTAGTCAAGAACAATGATAAATTAGTTAATTTCTGAAACGAATTATGGTCAAAATATCAAAATTTGCTAAATAGTATGATATAATTAGTATTGAATATGTGAGATAAAATGGGAAGTAAGAGGTAGTTAAAGTATGGATAATAATGTAAGAGCAGAATTGATGAAAATATTGGCAAGTGGAAAAAATATTCCAGAAACTTATAAAGACATCATTTTTCCAACTATAAATAAAGAATATGAATTATCATATGCAGGGAAAATGCGAGCAGAGGATGTTTTATCGTGTAAAGATGGTGTGTATTCCATGCCATTACAAGTGGAAAAAACATTTGGAACAAAAAAGAATGATTGGAGTAATATAATTTGTTTCGGTGATAATTTACAGTTATTAAAAACAATTAACGAAAATATTGACCCGATTATAAAAGATAAGGTAAAAGGTAAAGTTAAACTAATATATATAGATCCACCATTTGCTACAGAATCAGATTTTAAGAATTCTAAAGGTGTAAAAGCATATAGCGATAAAGTTAAAGGAACAGAATTTATAGAATTTTTAAGAAAAAGATTAATTTTAGCGAAAGAAATTCTTGCAGAAGATGGAAGCATATATGTACATCTTGATGAGAAAATGTCACACTATATAAAAGTAGTAATGGATGAAGTCTTTGGAAGTAATTGTTTTCAAAGAGAAATTGTTTGGAGAATCGGATGGGTATCAGGCTACAAGACAGCTGCAAAAAATTGGATACGTAATCACGATGTTATATTATATTATACAAAAGATCCAAATAACTTTATCTTCAATAAAGAATATATACCATACCCTGAAGATTATGTTAGAAGAGATGGATCAAAACCAAGTGGTAAGGGTGTTCCAATAGAGGATACATGGAACTGTAGTTCACTTGATATTCTTGATTCAATACAAATAATGAGTTTTTCTGGAGAAAAAACAAATTATCCTACACAAAAAAATGAAAACTTAATTGCTAGAATTATTAAAGCTTCTACAAATCCAGGAGATCTTATAATGGACTTTTTTGGCGGATCAGGGACAACAGCAGCTGTTGCTGAAAAATTAGATAGAAAATGGATAACATGTGATTTAGGTAAGTTGTCATATTATACAATGCAAAAAAGAATATTAAATATTGAAAATTCAAAAAGTATTCTAGATCCAACAAAAAAATATAATAAAAAGCCTGCTAATTTCATTACTTGTCAATTAGGATTATATGATTTAAATTCTGTCATTAACCTTCCATGGAAGCAATATGTTGAGTTTGTTTCTGACTTATTTGAAATAAAGCCAAAGAAAAATAAAATAAATGGTATTGAATTTGATGGTACTAGAAATTTGGAACCAACATTAATATGGGATTTTAAAAAGTATAAAGATGTTACAATTGATGAAAATTATATTAATAATCTTTATTTAAATATATCTAATAAGTATGAGGGTAACATTTATATAGTTGCTCCAGCAAATTGCTTTGATTTTATTGAAGATTATTATGAAATAAATAATAATAGATTTTATTTTTTAAAAATACCATATCAAATTATTAGAGAATTACATAACGTTCCTTTTAAGAAGATGTTACAACCAAATAGTAAAAATAATGTCAATAATATTGACGAATCAATTGGGTTTCATTTTATCAAACAACCAACAGTACAGAGCAAAATCGTAAAAAATGGTGACGAATTAACTATAACTATTAGTGAGTTTAGAAGTTATTATTATAAAGACGAGAAAGGAAAAATATTAGAAAATTTTGAAACACTTTCTGCATTGTTTATCGATTATGATTATGAAGACACATTCATTATTGACGATGTATTTTTTGCAGATGAATTTAAAAAAGAAAATCAAAAACTATTGATGAAAGTTAATAATGAAAATATAGGAGAAAAAGTTATGTTAATATATGTTGATATGTATGGTAACGAGTTTAAGGAAATTATTCAGCTAGGTGGTGATAGTAATGAATAATGAAGCAAATCAAATATATAATTTGGATGATTTAGTATTAAATGTTAATAAGTTTTATGATACTTCAAAATATAATTTAGATGAATGGGATGATTTTCTTAATGTTTTAACAGAGGGGAGATCTTATCAAAAAGAAGCAATATTATCAGCTATATATTATTTAATTGATGATAATGTTCCCAACTTAAAAACTCTTGCGTATAGTAATTTTGCAAATAATCAAGTGTTGAAAAGTAAATATAACAACAACTTTTCTGAATTTGAATCAGATTTGCAAATTCCTGATAAAAAATATGCTACCATTGATTTAGCTACTGGTACTGGGAAGTCATATGTTCTTTATGGCATTTCGCAAATATTATTGGGAATTGGATTTATAGAAAGAGTTTTATTATTGTGTCCATCAACGACTATAGAATTTGAATTAACAAAAAAATTTAATGAATTGAATCAAGATAAAACTTTATCAAGTTTGATTCCTGCAGAAGCAATTATTAAAACGCCTAGAATAATAGATGCAAATGTATCTGTACGAACAGGTGATATTTGTATAGAAAATATACATTCTGTTTATGAAAAAACAGGATCTTCAATAGATGATAGTTTTAGTGGAACTGGAATGAATACTCTTGTATTAAATGACGAAGCCCATCATATCTTCAATAGTGTTAATTATTCTGGTAAAAATGAAAAAAATGAGTTGAAGAAATGGAAAGAATTTTTGCTAAGTGATAAGTATAATTTTAAATATATGATTGGAACAACAGGCACTGCATATATAGAAAATGAGTACTTTAGCGACGTAATTTATAGGTATTCATTAAATAAAGCAATAGAAGATAGAATCGTGAAGAATATTAATTATGTTTTAAAAGATGATGAAATAAGTGAAAATGAAAAATTTATAAAAATATATCAAAATCATTGTGATTATAAAAAGATGTATTCAAAAATTAAGCCAATAACTATATTTGTAACGAAGGATAAACAAAATTGTAAAATAGTTACTGATAAACTAAAGGGTTATCTAAAGAACTTTGAAAATATTAGTGACGAAGAAGCAGATAAGAAAGTATTAATTGTTACTTCTGCTCCAGAACATAAAAACAATGTTACAATACTAAGAAAAGTAGATAATATTGACAATGATGTTGAATGGATAGTTTCTGTATCAATGTTGACCGAAGGATGGGATGTAAAAAATGTTTTTCAAATAGTTCCATGGGAAGATCGAGCTTTTAATTCTAAATTATTGATTTCACAAGTTTTAGGTAGAGGTTTAAGAATTCCTACTGAATATCAATCACCACAACCAAGTGTTACAATATTTAATCATGCTTCATGGACAAAAAATATTAAGAGCCTTGTTGATCAAGTTTTGGAAATATCTGACAGAATTACTTCTAATATTATTGTAAATGGGAAAAGATCTAAATATAATTTTGAATTATATAATATTAATTATGAAAAGGCTCTTATAGAAAAGGATCATAAGAAAAATAAAACTTTTGATTATAGTAGAATGCAAAAAGAGGGAATAAAGCTTGAATCACAAGTTTTAAAATATAATAAAGTTGTTGAATTTACAGATATTCTAGAAAATAAAATAATCGAAAAGCAATTTGAAATCAACGAAGAAACTTATACAGTTGATGAGGTAGTTGATAAAATATATGATGAATTTCAACTAAGAGAATGGGAAGGTATTACATTAAAACTTGGGACTGAAAAGTATACAAAAAACAATTTACCACCAAGAAGTGAAATTAAAAAAATTGTATTAAATTCGATGAAGAAAGTTGGAATAGAAGGAGAACTTTTAACTGTAAAAAATAGAAATTCTATTTTAAAGGCATTTAATACACTTTTAAGACAAAATGGAAAAACAGTAGAATATATTAATGTTGAAAAAGATTTAGAATCTGTTAAAACAGATACAATGGCATCTCAAAGTACAAATATTCTTAATCTAAAAAAAGGGGATACTACAGTTTTTCATTCAAATGAGTGGAGAGAGGAATTAGATGGTAAAAATATAGTCGTTTTTGAAAAAACTCTTGAGGATGGTACTTTGCCAAGACAGTCGACATATGAAATAAACGTAAATAATTTTAAAACACCTGTAGATTTAGTAATTGTCAATGGATCTCCTGAGAGAAAGTTCGTATCTAAATTGTTTGAAAATAATACTTCTAGTATTATAGATTCTTGGATAAAATCTAGAGATAAAAATTTTTATTCAATTAACTATACATGGAGAAAAAATGGACATCAAATATCTAATGCATCTTTTAATCCTGACTTTTTCATAAAATTAAATGAAGAAAATATGGATATCATTGTTGTAGTAGAGATTAAAGATGATGGCGATGATAGTGACGAAAATAAAGCAAAATATAAATATGCATTAGAACATTTTGAAGACTTAAATTATAAGTTAGAAAAGAGTGATATAAAACAAAAATATATTTTCCATTTCTTGAGTCCAATATCATACAATGCGTTTTTTGAGTATTTAGAGAATCATAAAATAGAACAATTTAAATGTGATTTAGAGAATTTATTAGAAGAAAATTAAAAAAGGTATTATATGCCTTTTTTCTTTTTAGGTACCATTTAGGTACCAACAGACTAATAAATACCATTTTATTAAGGTTATTATGAAAATATAATAGCCACAAATGGCCAAAATTAAAAGGAATTAACGCATATAAAGAATAAAAAGGCGAGCCCCCTGAAGAGAGCATTTAACCGTGCTCTCATTTTTTATGTCCATTTTATAAGGGCTTGCGAGGTATCAGTATTGATAAAATAATTTTAGGTACAATTTAGGTACAAAAAAATTGATTTTTAAAAAATAGTTCATTGAAAAAAAGTGGCAAATGTGGCAAAAATTCTCAATGAAAATAATTTACTTTTTTACAATTAAACTGAAAATGCTTAATTTATCATTTTTTATCACATTGACAATGGTACGGATAAACAATATAATGCCCGTATGAACTAACAAAGAGGTGGAATTATGGATTTTATGACAAAAGAAGAGTTTATAAATGAAAGTAATATAGAAATCATTAAAAATAGATGGGATTCATATAAGAAAAAATATGAATATGCAAATGATATTAATTATGATGAAATAATGAAATGTATTGAAGAAGTTGTTAAAGTAATAGTACCAGTAGTAGTATAGGAGGTTTTGTATGAGCAGTATATTTGATTGGATTGGAAAAAATGCTTATTGGATATTTGATGGAATAGGTGCCATTTTCAAGAAAAGAATATTAGTATTGTTCAAAAAGGAGGAAAAAACTCTGTAAATATTCAGAGCAATAACATAGGAAGTGAACATAATGAATGATGTAGAAGTAAAACAATCAGGTGGAATATTTTAATTTAGTTTGTCTATAATATTAATTGATTCTTAAATGAATGTAATGTATAATACAAATAAGTAAACCAAATATCTAAAGTTAAAAAAGTTGTTTAGGAGGAAATAGTATGGCCAGAATGTATAGTGAAGATGCCTATTGTTTAGGATTATTATATGTTTATCAATATAGTAATACGGTGCAAAAGATGGTATTATTAGATGATTTAAAAAACTTTCACAATTGCATCGAAAGCAATTTAGAAGAAAAAGGTAATAAAGATTACTTTAATCTTTGGAATGATAACGATGAACAAATTTATTTTGCTAGTAGTAACAAAAATGGTGAAATATATTATATTTTAGATCCTATGTTTGATTATGGTAGAGCCAAAAGTCTTTATATAGGAATTTTACCCGTTGATGTGTTAATAGCATCCCAGGAGGAAAATGCATTGAATACTTTAGGATTAGAAAAAGTAAATGGAGTAATTAGGATTAAATCTAATCAAAAACAGGTAAACAATGATAAAGTTTTAAAAAAAAGAAAAAACTTCCGTTAGAAAACAAATATTTGATATTTGCAAATTAGATTGTTGAAAAAAATTAAAAAAAATAGTATAATTTTATATGTAAGACGAGTAGCTTTCAAAAAAGAGGCGTAAATCCAGTTTGTGGATTTCGCCTCTTTTTTCTTGCAAGATAAGGAGGAAATTATGAAAGAAGAAAGACAAAATAAAATGGCAATAGCTCCAATGAACAAACTCATTCTAAAAATGGGATTACCAATGATTATATCTATGGTTTTACAAGCATTATATAATGTCATTGATAGTATTTTCGTTGCTAATATGGGAACAAAAGGTGCTATCGCAAATCAAGCCTTAACTTATGCTTTTCCAATTCAAATAATGATTATTGCTATCGGCGTTGGAACAGGCGTTGGGTTAAATGCTTTATTATCTAAAAGTTTAGGTGAAAACGATAGAAAAAAAGTAAATAAAATAGCAGGAAATGGAATATTTTTAAGTATATGCATTTACATTATATTCTTATTATTTGGACTATTTGGTACAAAATGGTTTATTTCTTTATTTACAAATGATAAAGAAATAATAAAAATGGGAACTACATATTTAAAAATTTGTACTTGTTTATCTCTTGGATCTATTGGATATACTGTATATGAAAGATTTTTGCAAGCAACTGGTAAAACAATGTTATCTACCATTTCTCAAATATCTGGAGCAGTTACAAATATAATATTAGATTATATATTTATTTATCCATTAAAAATGGGAGTTGCAGGTGCCGCTTGGGCTACTATAATTGGACAATTTATATCACTATTCATCGCAATGTATTTTCATTATACAAAAAATAATGAAATTGATGGTAGTATAAAATACATAAATCATGATATTAATTTGATTAAAGGAATTTATAGTATTGGTGTTTCAGCTGCACTAATGCAAGCACTACTTGCTGTTATGATGGCTGGAATGAATGCAATATTAGGCTTAGCTCAAGTTAATCAAACAGTGTTAATTGGTTCATTTGGAATTTATTATAAAATACAACAAATTGCTTTATTTTCAGCATTTGGTTTATCAAACACAATTATTTCAATATTGTCATTTAATTATGGCATGCAAGATAAAAAAAGAATAGATGATTGTATCAAGTATGGCATAATCGATACTATTATAGTTAATTTAATAATAAGTATACTATTTGAAATATTTGCCTATCCACTTGCTAATTTATTTGGACTAGCTGGTGGAACGACAAAGGAAATAATTAGTGTTTGTACTATAGCATTAAGAATTTCTAGTATCGGATTTGTATTTATGGGTATTTCAGTAGCTATTCAAGGTGTTTTACAATCGATAAGATATGCTTTAAAGCCATTAATTATTTCTTTGTTAAGGTTAGTTATTTTTGTATTCCCAATTGCATTTTTATTTACAAAATCAAACAATGTTACAGAAATTGTTTGGTGGACATTTCCAATAGCTGAAGTTTTAACTTCAATTATTTCATTATTTATTTTAAAAGATTCTTATGACAAAAAAATTAAAGTGATTAAAAATGAGAAAATTAAAAATAATTTGATTATTTCTATTTCAAGAGAACATGGAACGAATGGAAAAGAAATTGGAAAAATTGTCGCCCAAAAATTAAATATACCATTCTATGATAAAGAAGAAATAAAAGAGTTTGCTATTAAAAATAATTTAATTAATGATAATTGTTCTGATGAAGAAATATATGATAATTTTTTATCCTTAGATGTAAGTAAAGAAGCAATAATCAATCAAACAAAAGTAATTAAAAAGATTGCGAATATTAGTAATGCTGTAATTATAGGAAGATCTGCTGACTATATATTAAGAGAAAATAAAAATTTAATAAAAATATTTATATATGCCTCAATGGATTATAAAATTGAAAATGTAATGAAAAATTATGGTGATAATGAAAAACAAGCTAAAAATCATATATTAGATTCAGATAAATCTAGATCAAATTATTATAGTGCTATAGCTAATAGAAATTGGGGAGATAAGAATAATTATGATTTATGTATAGATGCTAGAATAGGAAATGAAAATGTAGTTAAAATTATTTGTGATTATGTAAAGAATAAATAGAATAATAATTATATTGAAAAGAATTTCATATTGAAGAAAATAAAATGTTGTAATCTAATATTATAGGCATTAAATGCTATCCGGTCTATGCCAGCAACTGGATGGTATTTTTTCTTTTTGAGATAAAATATCGATGATTTTTTAAAGGAAGGAGGATTTGTATAATGTCTAAAACAAAGTTTCAAAATTTAATAAGAAATGATATATATAATGTGCTTTGATTGCCAGTTACTAATATTTCATTATTTTCTTTCCATATTTTGTCATGGTTACCTAGTTTGTGAATATGATATAATTCTTGTTTTTCCATAAATAATTTCTTTCTAAAATAATGCATACGGTAACATAAAAATATAAAAAGTCGATAATATAGAAAAATATATTTTATAAAAATAAGAAATATAAACATAATAATAATTGAAATAATGATTTTTTTCTTTAGAACATTGAAAAAACAAATAATATATGATATTATTAGTAGTAGGATAAGTTAGGAGGAAGTTGTTTAAATGGAGGAAAATAAATATATAACTTTTATTGCAGAAGATGGTAGTGAACAAGAAGCTGAAGTTGTAATGTGTTTTGAAGCAGGAGAACCAGCTAAAAAATATATTATATATACTTTTAATGAAAAAGATAAAAATAATATGGTAGTTATTTATAGTGCAATCTTGGTTGAAGATGGAAATGAATATCGAATAGAAAATATTGTTGACGAGAATGAATGGTCAATGGTTAAAGAAGTAATGCGTGATGTTGTAGTTAATAGTAAGGATGGTGAATAAAATGACTTTAAATACAAAATTTTTACCTACTATTGGAATGAAAATAAGATCTTCATTTAATAATGCTCGAAAAAGTAATGTAGGATTTTCAAGTTGTGAAATAATGAAAAGAGTATATAGAAATGCAACTTTAGAGAAACTAAATAATAAAATAGAAATAAAAGAAGGGCAAATAAAAGATTTAAAAAGCAATATTTCTAATTTAGAAGATGATATGCAATCAAAATTAAATGAAAGTTCTGATTTTTACACTGCTGCACAAGGAGTGCTTGAAAATACAGATGATGTAGAAGACAAAGTACAAATTAACAAAGAAATAGCAAGTGCACAAAATTCCTTTAATAAAGATATGGGAAGAATTAATAAAAAAATTATTTCTGAACAAAAAAAATTATCTAGAGCAGAAGAAGGACTTAGTGTCTTTGAACAATTAAGAAAAGAAGCTGAAAAACAAGAAATTGAAAGACAAGAAGCAGAAAATCAAGAAGCTGAAAAACAAGAAAAAACTGAGAATGTTAAAGAAATAAAAGAAACAGATGATTTAAGAAAACAACAATATGATAGCGAAAAAGCAATTTTTGATATATTTCATAAAAATATAGATAGTGATGATCAAAGCGAAAATTTAAATGACGTAGAATCTAGTGTTGAAATAACAAATAATAGTGTAGAAAAAAAGGAAGATAATATGGAAAATTTACAAACAGACCCAATTGAAAATTTAAAAAATGCTTTTAATAACTTTATTAGTCAAATAAGCAAAGAAAGAGAAGAATATAAAAAAGAAAATACAAAATTGAAAGAAACTAATGATTCATTAAATAAACAAATAGAAGATGCAACACAAATTTCGCAAGAAATAGGGCAAGAAGCAGCAAATAAAGTTAATGAAGCAAATAATATAATCAGAAGTGAAAAAGCTAAAATACAAAATTTGATGGAACAAGTTAAAAATTTAAAAGTAGAAAATAATACGCTTAAAACAGAAAAAGACAACTTAACACAAGAGAATACAACATTGAAAGCTGATAAAGAAAGATTAGAAAAAGAAAATACTGAAATAAAAGCAGAAAATAAATCATTATCTGAAGAAATTTCTAGTATGAAGGAAAAACAAGATAGAATGTCTGAGGAACTTAGTACAATAAGAACCCAATTTACATCTATGACAAATATTATCAATCAATTTAGTAGTGGTACAAGTCAACCAGAAATGGAAGGACATTCCACATACGTTAAACAATAGGAAACAAAAAGTTTTCCTATTTTTTGTTGTAATTTTTATATATTGATAGTATACTTTTAGTAGCAGGTGATAAGTATGTTTATGTGGTTAATTATAATTCTATTTTTGGGATTTATTGAAGCAATTACAGTTAATTTAGTAACAATTTGGTTTGTTATAAGCGGCATTGTCTCATTAATATTATCATTTTTTATTAATGACTTTATTATCCAATTTAGTGTGTTTGTAATTTTAGGAATATTATTATTGATAACTACTAGATCTTGGTTAAATAAAGTATTTAAAATAAATAAGTATAAAACAAATTTAGATAGAGTAATTGGAATGCAAGGAATCGTTACTGAAAAAATAACAAAGAATTCACCTGGTGAAGTAAAGGTCGATGGAAAAAGATGGATGGCTGTATCTGATAAAACAATAAATGTAGATAACGACGTAAAAATTTTAGAAATCGACGGTGTAAAATTAAAAGTAGAAAAATGGGAGGACTAAAATATGAGTGCATTATTTATTATTTTGATATTAGTAGTAGTTTTTATAATACCTAATATTAAAGTTGTACCACAAGCAAAAAGCTATGTAATTGAAAGACTTGGGTCATATTATAAAACATGGGAAAATGGTTTACATGTAAAGATACCTTTTGTTGACAGAATTTCAAATAGCGTAACTTTAAAAGAAATTGTTAAGGACTTTGCTCCACAACCAGTTATCACTAAAGATAATGTAACAATGCAAATTGATACAGTTGTTTATTATCAAATTACTGATGCTAAATTATATACATATGGAGTTGAAAATCCTATTAGCGCTATAGAAAATTTAACAGCAACAACACTACGTAATTTAATTGGAGAATTAGAACTAGATCAAACTTTAACTTCAAGAGATATTATTAACTCAAAAATGCGATCAATTTTGGATGAAGCAACAGATCCATGGGGAATAAAAGTAAATAGAGTAGAAGTTAAAAATATAATTCCACCACGTGATATACAAGAAGCGATGGAAAAACAAATGCGTGCAGAACGTGAAAGACGTGAAAAAATTCTTCAAGCTGAAGGAGAAAAGAAATCTAGTATTTTAATTGCCGAAGGAGAAAAAGAAAGTGCAATTTTAAGAGCTGAAGCTGATAAAGAATCACAAATTAGAATTGCTGAAGGTGAAGCAGAAGCAATGCTTAAGTTAAAACAAGCCGAAGCCGATGGTATAAAATTATTAAAAGAAGCAAAAGCTGATAATGCTGTTTTAACATTAAAAAGCTTAGAAGCATTAGGAAATGTTGCAAACGGTCAAGCAACTAAAATAATCATCCCATCAGAATTACAAAATTTAGCTACATTTGGTATGACTGTAAGTGAAGTAATGAAAAAAGATAAAAAATAAAAACATGAAATTCATGTTTTTTTTAAAAGCAATTTTTAATTTTTTTTGCTTGGTAAGAAGTAACAGCTAAAATATTAATACCAGTTGCAATGACAAGCCCCCACATACCAATTTTAAATAACGATAAAATAAAAAGTAAACTAGTTCTAATTATAATACCAATTAAAGTAGCATTCATAGCAATTTTAGCCTTTCCCATTGCTTGCAATGCACTAGCAAGAGGGGATTGAATATATTGCATTAAACAAATAGGCGCTAAAACTCTTAAATATGAAACACCTTCGGTTGTATTATAAATTAATTTTAAAGGAACCTCAGGAATTACTTCAAATAAAATAGTTATTGGAACTCCAATTATAAGAGAAAAAATGATTGCTTGTTTTATTTTACTTTTTGCGTAATTAAAATGATTATTACTATAAGATTTACTAATAACAGGAATTAAAGCTTGCGATATTGCCATTGTAAAAAAAGATGGAAGAAGTAATAAAGGAATAACATAACCACTAATAATTCCATATTCATTAACAATAAAACTGTTATTATATCCAACGTAAAGAAGGGTAGAAGTTAAAATTATAGGTTCAAAAAAATATCCTATATTTCCAATTAAACGACTTCCTGTCGTTGGAATACTAATAGAAAAAATATTCTTGATATCACTTTTTATCGGTTTAAAATCTTGTTTATTTAAACTAAAATTTTTAGGTAAAAAGAAGAATAAAATAAGAATAGAAGTGATTTCACTAACAATATTAGAAATAACTAAAAAGAAAATAGCATAATCAAGCCCTTTTTTTATAAAAATAGGAATCCCAATGATAATGATAATAATTCTAATAACATCTTCACATATGTTAGATACAACGTGAGGAATCATCCTCTCTTTACCAAAAAAATAACCTCGTATGATAGAAGAAATACTAATAAAAGGTAAAACAAAAGCCATACCTATAATAGCAAGATAAGTTCTAGATTCATGAAGTAAATTATTAGCAATAATAGGACTAAAAATTAATAATAGTAAAATAATAACTAAATTTATCATTAAGGAGATAGGAATAATTGAAAAAACAAGGTTTTTATTATTACTTTTATCTTCCGCAACTAACTTAGAAATCGCAACTGGAAATCCAAGTTGGGCAAGAGCAATTAAAAGCGTAAAAGTTGGTGTTATCAACATATATAAACCAATTCCCTCAGTACCAATTAAACGAGTAGTAACAATTTTTATAACCATTCCAAGAATTTTAGTTATTAATCCACCAATTATTAAAACAATAGTAGATTGAATAAATTTACTATTTTTCATATATTCTCCTTTAAAAATCTTTGTTTTTAATATATAATATATATATGTGGATAATATAATAATTATTATTAAATATAACTTTTTAGGGGAGGTTATTTATGGATATCAAATTTGAAACTTTAGAAGAGTTATATAAAAGAATAAAACCCGCACTCATAACTAAAAAAAATGAGATGCATCGTGATGGTTATATTTATATAAAAGAAGAGGACATTTGGAATTATTTAAAAGAGATAAAATGGAAAGATGCTAAAGGTTTATCCCTTTATGATATGACAAGTGATATTCTAAATACAGACAACATTATTATCGACAATTATTTAAAAGAAAAATTAAATTTACGTAATCGTAATGTATATTTTGATAACTAGGAGGAGTATTATGAAACAGAATGTAAAACTAATAAAAAATATAGGTGTTGTATTAATTCTAATGATAATATCAGCAATGATAGCACCAACACTATTTAAAAGTCTAAACTTTGGACTAGATCTTCAAGGAGGATTTGAAGTATTATATCAAGTAAAAAGTATTGATGGTTCTAAAGTTACAACTGAAATGGTAAATAGTACCTATAAAACAATTCAAAAAAGAATTGATGTCTTAGGGGTATCAGAACCAATTATCACAGTAGAAGGTGATGATAAAATAAGAGTTCAATTAGCTGGAATTACAGATAAAGAAGAAGCAAGAATGATGTTATCAACTGCAGCTAATTTAACATTCAGGGATACAAGTGATAACTTACTTATGAATAGTGACGTTTTAAAATCAGGAGGGGCTAAAGTAGGAACTGATTCAAACGGTAAACCAGCTGTAGCACTAAGCGTAAAAGATAAAGAAGAATTTTATAAAGTAACTAAAAAAGTTAGCACTATGCAAGATAATCGTATTGTTATTTGGTTAGATTATGATGAAGAAGAAAATAATTTTAAATCAGAACAAAATAACTGTGGAAGTTTAAATAACTCAAAATGTTTGTCAGTAGCAAGCGTATCACAAGGATTTGCAAGTGATGTTATTATTCAAGGTAACTTTACGCAAGATGAAGTAAAAACTTTAGTTGAATTGATTAACTCAGGAAGCTTGTCAACTAAATTAGAAGAAATATCATCTAAAACAGTTGCAGCAAGTTTTGGAACAAACTCATTAAATAAAACATTTACTGCTGGAATAGTGGGTATTGTTGCAATAATGTTATTATTGATAGCTTTATATAGATTCTCAGGATTTATTGCATCAGTTGGTATAGTTTTATATACAATTATAACATTTTCAATATTCTGGTTAATAGGAGGCGTATTAACACTACCTGGAATTGCTGGAATTCTACTTGGAATTGGTATGGCAGTTGATTCAAATGTAATTAACTTTGCTCGTATAAAAGATGAATTAGAAGTTCGAAAAAATTTAAAAACAGCTTTTAGAAAAGGTAATAAAAACTCAATAATGACAATTGTTGACTCAAATATTACAACTCTTCTTGTAGCTATAATTTTATTTATTTTTGGAGAAAGTAGTATAAAAGGATTTGCCACAACTTTAATTATAAGTATATTTACAACAATGCTTGTTATGGTTATAATTACAAGATGGTTACTTAAAATTTTTGTTGATACCGGATACTTCGATAATCGTATTAACCTATTTATTGGATATAAGGAAACAAAAAAGAAAAAGAAACTAGATTTTATAAAAAATAGTAGAGTATTCTTTGCTTTCAGCATTGTTTGTGCAATCTTAGGAATTATCTCATTAGGATTTAGTGGATTAAATCTAGGAATAGATTTTAAAGGTGGATCTTCAATTACAGTTAAATCAGACCAAAAACTAACTGAAAAAGAAATAAAAAAAGACTTGAAAGAATTAAATTATAATCTAGAAGAAATGGATTTTATAAATGAAAAAACATCCTACATTAAAGTAGATAATCAATTAAATAAAAAACAAATTGCTAAAACTGAAAAATATTTTGAAAATAAATATAAAGCATCTACTGATATTGGTGTTGTTTCTAATATGGTAAAAAGAGAACTTGTTAAAAATGCTTTTGTTTCACTTGCAATTGCAACCGTAGGAATTATTATTTATATTTCACTTAGATTTAAATTTAGCTATGCTATAAGTGCTATAGTAGCACTAATTCACGATGCCTTTATGATTATTGCTTTCTTTAGCATATTTAAATTAGAAGTATCATCTATTTTTATAGCAGCTATTTTATCGATTATAGGATATTCAATTAATGATACAATTGTTGCCTTCGATCGTATTCGTGAAAACATAAAAGAAAGAGATAAGAAAATGACAGCTGAAGATTTAAAAGAAATAGTAAATCTTAGCTTAAATCAAACGATCTTTAGAAGTGTTATTACAAGTATAACTACTATCGTTCCTGTAGTAGCACTAATTATCCTTGGATCACATGAAATATTAAACTTCAATATAGCATTCTTAGTAGGACTTATTTTCGGGGCATATTCATCAATTTGTATTGCAAGTCAACTATGGTACATAATTGAAAAGAAAAATATTGGAAAACCACCAAAGAAAAAATGGTATGAAGATGAAGTAGAAGAAAAGAAAATAAAGGGAATTAATTCATAAGAGGTGATTTGATGACTATTAAAAGCGATATAGATAAAAACTATGTTATCGTCTCAACTGCTGATATATTAAAATGCATGCGAGATAATAAAAAAAATGAAAGAGTATATGAGGAATGTAGGAATATTTTCCTAAATAATGATGTAGAAGATAATTGTTTTAAATTATCTTCTTTAAATCCTATTGTTTTACTTTTAAAAAAACAAAGGGAAGAAAAATATTATATTGATGCATCTGTTTTAAATGAAGCATTAGGAATTGCTATTTCAGATAATAATTATGAGATGCAAAAGAAAATAACAAAATATTTTAGAAAATATATGGACAATGAACGAAATGGATTAAGTAATATAGACCTTATAAGCGAAATTGTTTCTGATAATGAGGTAATCGCATTTATAAAAAAACATCCTGATTTTCAAACATATGAACAAGACTTAATAAATAAGTCTTATCAAAAAATACAAAAGAAAATTTCATTATCAAAAGAAAATCAATTAAAAGGAAGAGCCTATATATAATGAAAGATGTGATATTATGACAAAAAAAAATATTGGACTAAATTTTGATCAATTGTTGGAAAAACTACGAACATATAATGATGAAGAAGAATTAGAAGTTGTAAAAAAGGCATATACATATGCAGCTAAAATGCACTTTGGTGTAAAAAGAATGACTGGAGAAGACTATATTGAGCATCCATTAAATGTTGCTTATATTTTAGCTGAAATGAATGCTGATTGTGCAACCATAGCAGCTGCGCTACTTCATGATGTTTTAGAAGATTGTGATGTAACATATGATGAACTACAAGAAATGTTTGGAAAAGAAATAACAAATTTAGTTGATGGTGTTACAAAAATAAATAAATTAAACTTTGAAACAGGAAGTAATGCTGTTATTGCCACACAAAGAAAAATATTAGTAGGTCTTTGTAATGATGTTCGAGTTATAATTATTAAATTAGCCGATAGACTTCATAATATGCGAACTTTATGGGTTCATACTGAAAAAAAACAAAAAGAGAAAGCCAAAGAAACTTTAGATATTCTAGTTCCAATCGCACATCGTTTAGGTATAAATAAAATGAAAAGTGAACTAGAAGATTTATCATTAAGATACTATAGACCAGATATTTATTTTGATGTTGTTCAAAGATTAAATCAATCAAAAGCTGAACGAGATCAAGTTGTAAAAAAGATGATGGATGATGTTTCAGCTCTTTTAAATGAAGCAGGAATAAAACATGAAATAAAAGGAAGAGCAAAAAGTATATTTAGTATCTATAAAAAAATGGATAAAGGGAAAAAATTTAGTGATATTTTTGATTTGTTAGCACTTCGAATTTTTGTTGATACCGAAGAAGAATGTTATCATGCCTTAGGTGTTGTTCATTCTAAATATAAACCAATGCCAAAAAGATTTAAAGATTATATTGCTATGCCAAAAACTAATATGTATCAATCACTTCATACAACCGTTTTTGGTTTAGATGAATATCTATTTGAAATTCAAATTAGAACATATGAAATGGATGAAGTTGCTGAACGAGGTATTGCTTCTCACTGGTCATATAAAGAACAAGGAAGCAATAAAATAGCTATCCAAAATCAAATGGAACAAAAACTACAATTTTTTAGATCAATTATTGAACTTAATAATGATGAATCAAATGATGAAGAATTTGTTAAATCTGTAACAGAAGACGTTTTAAACAATACCATTTATGTATTCACACCAAGAGGTGATGTAATAGAACTTCCAAAAGGATCAACACCAATTGATTTTGCTTACCGTGTTCATACTGATGTTGGAGATAAAATGGTAGGGGCAATTGTTAATAATGTAATAGTTCCCTTTGATCATGAATTAAAAGATAACGACATTATTAAAATAAATACCAATAAAAATTCTTTTGGACCTAGTCGTGAATGGATAAACATGGCTAAAACAACAGGCGCTAAAAATAAAATAAAAAGTTTCTATCGTAAAATAGAAAAAGAAGAATATTTGAAAAAAGGAGAAGAAGCTTTAAACAAAGAACTTCGAAAAAGAAAAATAATTTTTAGCGATTTTTTAACTAATGAAAATATGGACAAAATCATTAAAGAGTTAAAATATACAAATTTTGATGAAGTATACATTAATATTGGTAATAATAAACTTGCAATCGGCGCTGTTATTAATATTGTAACAGGAGAAAATAATACCAAAGAAGATATAATTTTAAGAAAAACCCAAAATAAAGAAGTTGTTTTACCTAGTGTTAAAACAGATATCATTGTTGAAGGAATTGAAGATATAAAAGTTAATGTCGCATCTTGTTGTAAACCAGTTCCAGGGGATCGAATTATAGGATACATTACAAAAGGATATGGTATTTCCGTACATAGACTTGCTTGTCCTAATGTTAAGGATTTAGAAGAGAGAACTATCAGTGTTCGTTGGAATGAAGTTATAAATAAAAAATATCCAACTAATTTAATCATAAAAACCCTAAAAAATGATAATTTATTACTAGATATTATAGCTAAAACATCTAATAATAATCTTACTATTCAAAGTATTTATAACTATAATAGTAAGGGCGATAATACATATGACATAACGGTGTTAGTAGATAACAAAGAAAACTTAAAAAAATTCATGGCAGAAGTTGACTCAATAAGTAGTGTAACTTTATGTGAAAGACATATTAAATAATGAAAATAGTTATTCAAAGAAGTCTAAAATCAGAAGTAAGTGTTAATAATAAAATAGTAGGAAAGATAGAAAAAGGACTAGTACTGCTTGTTGGGTTTCATGAAGAAGATACAATTGAAGATATAGATTACTTAGTAAATAAAATAGTAAAACTACGTATTTTTGAAGATGAAAACCAAAAAATGAATAAATCCATTTTAGATGTGAATGGAGAAATTCTTAGTATTTCACAGTTTACATTGCAAGCTGATACTAAGAAAGGAAATAGGCCAAGTTTTATAAAAGCTATGAATTATGAAAAAGCAAAAGAGATGTATGAATTATTTAATAACAAATTAAAAGATAAGAAAATTAATGTTTATACAGGAATATATGGTGATGACATGAAAGTAAGTATTACTAATGATGGGCCAGTAACGATTATTTTAGAAAGTAGGGAATAAAATGTTAAAAGATAAAATCAATTATAAGCTTGTTAATATTGCTATTATTGCTTTGATTATTTTTTTAATATATCAAACAGGTAATTTATGGATGGGCGTAGTATCAAAAACTTTAAAAATTATAACACCATTTTTTATAGCTTTTATTGTAGCTTATGCATTGCACCCATTTTTTAAATTTTTAACCAATCACAAGTTACCAAAATCATTAGCTATTTTAATCATCGTTTGTCTTGTTATAGGTGTATTTGGCTTTATAGCTGTTATGGTAGTACCTCTTTTATTTTCACAACTTACAAGTCTATTTAATGGAATAATAGCCTTTATTAAACAAATATCAATTGATTCTGATATAAATTTAGGGCCAATTCAAAAATCACTATCAACAAGTTTCAATGATATAATTTTCTCACTTGGTAAGTATGTGTCTAATGGAGCTGTCAATGTTATTGGAGTTTCACTTGGATATATATCAATTGCTGTTATAGCCTTTTCGGCTTCTCTTTATTTTTTAGCTGATATGGATATGATTAGAAAAACAGTTGGAAATTATTTAAAGAAAAAATCAAAAAGAATTTTTAAATATGTATCATTACTTGATGAACAAATGAAATTATATTTGACAGGATTTATAAGAATTATGCTAATTACAGTAGTAGAATATACTTTAGCTTATACAATAATAGGTCATCCAAATGCTATTTTATTAGGATTCTTAGCTATGATAGCAAATTTAATTCCATATTTTGGTGGAATGATTACCAATGTTGTTGCAGCTATAACTGCTTTTGTTATAAGCCCAACACTATTTGTAAAAACAGTTATTACCTTTGTTATTTTATCAGCTGTTGATGGATATTTAATAAATCCTTTAGTATATGGAAAAACAAATGAAGTTCATCCTTTAGTTGTTATATTATCCGTTTTTGCAGGAGGTATTTTATTTGGCATAGCAGGTATTGTTATTTCACTACCACTTGCTATTATTATCATTACAACCTTTAAATTCTTTCGTGAAGATATTAGTTATAAAATAGAAGATATAAAAGGTAGTACTAAAAAAATAGGTCGAAAAAAAACAATTAAAAATAAATAAAATATATACAAATTAAAAAAAATATAGTATACTAAAATTAGTTACTTATTTGAACTAGTAGTTATATAAATGATTTATAGAGAGAAAGCATTTTGGTGTAAGCTTTTAGTTGTTTTATAACGAAGACATCAAATGTTACTAGTAATCGTATATCTGCGTTAAAGATTAGAGGGTATAGAAAGATCTATAAAATAAGGTGGCACCGCGGGGTTACTCGTCCTTATATTTAGAGGTCTTTTTTTGTTGTTAGGGGGATTATTATGGAAGAAAATGAAAAATTTATAGCCGTTTTGTATGAAAAAATTGTTTATGATGTAGAAAAATCAATGTTTATATATAAACCTATAGAGGTATTACAAGATTGTGAAATTGATTTTGAAAACGACATATTAACAACTAAAACTGGTAAATCCTATTTGTCGATGGAAGATCATGTTTTAGCCTTTTCAGAAGAAAATCTTTGTTATGGTTATCCTATGTCTAAGGATGATTTAAGTACATATTGTACAAGTGGAGAAGATGAAGAAAAAGAGGAACAAATAAAATCTTATTATGAACAATTATTAGAAACGGTTGTTTTTGGTGTATATGACAATGAGAAAGAAAAAATAAAAATAATTTTAGCTCCAATAGATGAGATCATCTCACTTGAAGATGACAATTGGTATTATGATTTCGAAATTGAACAAAATGAAAGTGAAACATTAGTTAATATACCATTTGAAAATATTGGTGAGTTAATTAATGAAATTGATGAAAAAAATTATGAAACTGTAAAAAATTATTTAACTAATATTAAAAATGTATATGATAGTGTAGTAGGATTAGAAGTAGAAAACGAACCAAAGGAAGTAAAAAAGGAAAAAGTTCAAACTGAAAAAAAATCTGTTAAAAATAATTTAGAAGAAATAAAACCTGTTTTGAGTCAATTAAATGAATTAGTAGGTTTGGATAATATAAAATCGGAAATAGAAAAACTTGTAAAATATCTTATCTTCGTTGAAAAAACAAAAGGAATGATTGATGTAGAAAAACCAAACCTTAATATGCTATTTACAGGAAATCCTGGAACAGGTAAAACAACGGTTGCCAGAATTATAGGGAAACTATTTTATAAAATGGGTTATTTAAAGAGTGATAAATTTGCTGAAATAACACCAAAAGATTTGATTGCTGAATACGTAGGTCAAACAGCTGTTAAAACTTCTAATTTTATCAAAAAGAATAAAGGTGGTGTTATCTTTATTGATGAAGCTTACGTTTTCTCATCAAAAGCTCAAGAATTCGCACAAGAGGCAATTGTTGAAATTATAAAAGAAATGGAAAAACAAGAAACAGTATTTATTTTTGCTGGATATAAAGAAGAAATGAAAAAATTCGTTAAGTTAAATCCAGGTATGACTTCTCGTGTTGGTTATTTCCTACATTATGATGATTATAGTGTTGAACAATTATATGAAATGTTTGAAAATAAGGTAAAAAAAGCAAAATTAAAAATTAATCCAGAAATAAAAGAAGACATTATTGATATATTAAATAAAGTAAAAAATAAAAAACATTTTGGAAATGGTCGCTTTATTGATAAATTATTTTCTAAAATATTACTAGAACATGCAATCAATACACAAAAATATAAATCTAAAATGAAATTAATTACAATTGAAAAAGAAGATATAAAAGAAGATATAGTTGAAACACTTATCCATGAAAACTCTGAGGATATCTTTGAAAAACAAGATAACAAACTTGAACAATTAATAGATAAATATACAGATGTTAAAGCAGATGGTATTTTTGAAGAATTAATTCAAAGAACACTTTATGAAAAATTATATAATTCATCATATGATAATATTTCAAACCTTGTTGATAGTAAGATGAAACAAAATATTCCACATGTCTTAAAAGATCTTGAGAAAAAAGTTGATGAAGATCAAAAAGTAAAAAGAAAACAAAAAAATCCTTTAGGATTTTAATAAAAAGGAGGATTAGTATGATACAAAAACCAAAAGGTACTTATGATTTATATGGAGATAGTGCTAAAAAATATAAAAAACTAGAAGAAATTTTAACTACTTTAATGGAAAAATATAACTATAATTATATTAAAACACCATTATTTGAAGCAAGTGAATTATTTCATAGAGGTGTAGGAGAAACAAGCGATATTGTATCAAAAGAAACATATGACTTTGTTGATCGTGGTAATAGAAATATGACCCTAAGGCCAGAAGGAACAGCAGGTGTTGTTAGAAGTTTTATTGAAAACAAGATGTATGCTGATCCTTTAGGACTTACAAAAGTATGGTATATGGGACCAATGTATCGTTATGAAAGACCACAATCAGGACGTTTTAGAGAATTTATTCAATATGGAGTTGAGGTATTTGGAAGTAAGGACCCAATGCTTGATGCTGAAATAATTAGTATACCTGTTAATTTCTTTAAAATGTTGGGATTAAAAGGAATTAAAGTAAATGTTAATACTTTAGGAGATGTTGAATCACATAACAAATATCGAGAAGCATTAATAGAATATTTTAAACCACATTTAGATGAATTGTGTGAAGATTGTAAAAAAAGATATGAAAAAAATCCTTTAAGAATCTTAGATTGTAAAGTTGATCATGATTTAGAATGCATGAAAAAAGCACCAAAAACAATTGAATATTTAAATGAAACAAGTAAAAATCACTTTGATAGTGTATTAAAATATTTAGATGAAATTGGTATTGCTTATGAAGTAAACACTAGTATTGTAAGAGGACTAGATTATTATACACATACAGTTTTTGAAATAGAAGCGAGTGTCGAAGGATTTGGAAGCCAAAACGTTTTATGTGCTGGTGGAAGATATGATGGATTAGTAGAAACAATAGGCGGTCCAAAAACTTCTGGTGTAGGATTTGCAATGGGGACAGAGCGCCTTATGACTGCACTAGAATATGAAAATATAAACCTATTAGATAATGATGGTATTGATATATATATAATTCCAATGGGAAAAGAAGAAAAAAGTTATAGTTTTAAATTATTACAAGAATTAAGAATGAATGGATTTAATGCTGAAATTGATTATTTAAATAAAAATATAAAAGCAAATTTTAAACAAGCCGATAAATTAAATACTAAATATGTAATTATTGTAGGTGAAGAAGAAGTAAAAAGTAATATTTTAACAATAAAAAATAATCAAACAAAAGAAGAATATAAAATAAAACAAGAAGAAATGATTGATTTTTTTGATCATAAAATAGAGGAATGATAAAAAATATGAAAAAAATAGATATAAAAGATTTAAATAAATATTATGATAAAGAAATAGAATTACAAGCATTTGTAGATAATGTAAGAAATTTACAATATGTTCAATTTGTAATTCTTAGAGATAAAACTGGAAAAGTTCAAATGACGATTGAAAAAGAAGATGAAAATAATAAAGAAATAGTTGAAATTATAAACAATATAACACTAGAAAGTACTGTTAAGATAAAAGGTAAAGTAATTGAAAGTCCTAAAGTTAAACTAAATGGAATGGAAATAATACCAAGTGAAATAAAAGTAACTTCAACATCACTAGCTGAACTACCATTTAATATAAAAGATAAAAATAGTGCGGAAATAGATACAAGACTTAATTATCGTTTTTTAGACTTAAGAAATGATTATAACTCTAATATTTTTAAAATTCAAAGTGAATTAGTTAAAAGCTTAAGAGAATTTTTATATAAAAAAGACTTTATGGAAATTCATACTCCAAAATTACAAGGAACAGCAAGTGAATCAGGAAGTGAAGTTTTTGAAGTAAAATACTTTGATCGTAAAGCTTATTTAGCGCAATCACCACAGTTTTATAAACAAATGGCAATGGCATCTGGCTTTGAAAGAGTATTTGAAGTAGGACCAGTATTTAGAGCCGAAAAATCTAATACAAATCGTCATACAACAGAATTTACAGGATTTGACTTAGAATTTAGTTACATAGATTCATACGAAGATGTAATGGATTTAGAAGAAGAAATGTTAACACAAATGCTAAAAGACATAAAAGAAAAATATGGAGATTTAATTAAAGAAACATATAAAAAAGAAGTAATTGTTCCAAATAATAAATTTCCTAGAATTAAACTAGCTGATTTATATAAAGAATTAGAAGAAAGATATAACTATAAAGTAGCTAAAGAAGAACAAAATGATTTAACAACAGAAGCAGAAAAACTAGCTTATAAATATGCTATGGAAGAATATAATAGTGAATTTATTTTTGTAACTGATTATCCAAAAGATAAAAGAGCTTTTTATCACTTAAGAGAAAATGATATTCCACAAGGATATGATTTAATTTGGCGAGGTGTTGAAATAACAACAGGAGCACAAAGAGAACATCGCTATGAAATTCTAAAAAAACAAGCAGAAGAAAAAGGGCTTTCTAAGGATGTTGAATTCTATCTTGAATTCTTTAAATATGGTTGTCCTCCACATGGTGGATTTGGACTTGGAATAGATCGTCTTACTATGTTATTACTTGGATTACCATCATTAAAAGAATCAATGTTTATATTTAGAGGACCAAATCATTTAAATCCATAAAAGATATTTAAATATCTTTTTTTTGTATATATCTTTTTGGTTAGTTAAAACTAATAGTGGTGATAATATGATTTTAGTATATATGGAAAATATTGATTTCATGAGAAAAATAATAAACTATTTAGATAATACAAATGTTAAATATACAACTAACTTAAGTACTAATTATGACTATATCTTAATTGCAGAATTAAATAATAAAGTAATTAATTTTGCTAAAGAACAATATCAAATAGGTAAGAAAATAATCTTTTTGTCTTACTTAGAAGAAAAAAACATATCTTTTTATTATCAAAGAAAAAGTAAAAAAAGCAAAGATTACTTAAAAAAATTAAATGATATCTTATTAATTGCATCTAAAGTATTTGTACATTTTGAAGCAACTCGTAAAATAATAACTGAAAATAAAGAAATACCTGTTATTATTGTGCCCAAAGAAATACCTGTTATTAATATAAGTAAAAATAATAAGGATATTTATAATAAATATAAAATAAAAAGACGTGTAAAAAAAATAATATTAGTAGATAATGAATATAAAAATATTGAAAAATTATATGTTTTAGCCAATACTTATCCTAAATATAATTTTATTTATTTTGGATATAATCCTGATTATTTAATATCCAAAAAACAACGTGATATGATAAATAATTTACCTAGTAATGTTACACTAATAAAATATAATGATTTAAATGTTTTTAGTGATGTTTGTAAGATTAGTGACATAGTGATTTTTTTAGAAGATTATGGTATTAACATTGACTATGTATATATAACGCTTCTTTTTAAAAAACAATTAGTCATTAAAGAAAATAAACTATTTGAAGATTTATTTATTAATAGTAAAAATGCTTATACTTTCAAAAGTAAAGAAGATTTACTTCTTAAATTTAAAAAAATAGTTAATAATAGAGTAGCAAATCTAACAGATGTAGCCTATTTCTTAATTAAAGACAATACATTTGACGAAATAATCAAAAAATATAATGCTTATTTGATATAGGATTAAAAAAACACTATATTTTTCTCTTAAAATCTATTATAATATATAATAGAGGTGCAGAATATGAAAGAACAAATATTAGAATTATTAAAAAGAGAAAATAGAGCTTTTTCTATTTATGAAATAAATGATGATTTAAATTATAAAACTGTTGATGAATTTAAAGAAGTTCTAAAAGCATTAAATGAATTAGAAGATGAATTAAAAGTTTATCGCACTAATAAAGATAAGTATATGCTATTTAATAATAGTAATTTAAAACTAGGAACAATGCTTGCAACTAAAAAATCATATGGATTTGTTGATATAGAAGGAGACGAAGATGTTTTTATTCCACCACTTTGTATGAATAATGCTATTCATGGAGACAAAGTAGTTGTAGAAATCACATCAAAAAAAGGTACTTCTCTTGAAGGAAGAATTGTTAGAATCGTTGATCGAAAACTAAAGCAAATGGTTGGTGAATTTTGCTATAAAGATGGAAAACCATCTATAGTACTTGATGATGAAAAAGTCAAAATAAATGTTGTTTTAGAAAAAGAACAAATAAAAGATTTAGTTGAAGGGCATAAAGTTTTAATTAAACTTACAAGTAAATTAAAAGATAATAACTATAAGTGTGAAATTTTAAAAATATTAGGTCATAAAAATGATCCTGGAGTAGATATTTTATCAATTGTTTGTAAATATGGAATAAATGATACTTTTAGTGATGCTGTAATGGCTGAGGTTGAAAAGTTACCATCTGAAGTAAAAGAAGAAGAAATGGTGGGAAGACGTGATTTAAGAGACAAAACTATTTTCACTATAGATGGAGCTGATACTAAAGATATAGATGATGCTATATCACTTGATATGCTAGAAAATGGAAACTACTCACTTGGTGTTCATATTGCCGATGTAAGTTATTATGTAAAAGAAGGTAGTGAAATTTATCAAGAAGCGATGGAACGTGGGACAAGTGTTTATTTAGCTGACCGTGTAATTCCTATGTTACCTCATAAACTTTCAAATGGTATATGTTCTTTAAATGAAGGTGTAGATCGTCTAGCTATGTCATGTGTTATGGAAATTGATTCTAAAGGTAATGTTGTAAGCTATGATATCTTTGAGAGTGTAATTAGATCTCGTAAAAAAATGACATATACTGATGTAAATAAAATCATTGAAGAAAATATAATTCCAGAAGGGTATGAACCTTTTGCTGATACTTTAATTAAAATGGAGGAATTAGCTCAAATTTTAAGAAAACATAAGGTGGAAAGAGGTTATATTGATTTTGGAATTGATGAGTCAAAAATTATTGTTGATGAGACTGGAAAAGCAATTGATATCAAACTTAGAAACAGAGGTAAAGGTGAAAATTTAATTGAAGACTTTATGATTGCAGCAAATGAAACAGTTGCAACATGTATTTATTTTATGGAACTTCCATTTATATATCGTGTTCATGGTGAACCAAATGAAGAAAAAATAAATAGCTTTTTAACTTTTGTATCTAGTTTAGGATATACCTTAAGTGGTAAAATAAAAGACATGCATCCTAAAACAATGCAAAGTATTTTAAATCAATTAAAAGATAAAAAAGAATTTCATATTTTGTCATCATTACTTTTAAGAAGTATGCAAAAGGCTATTTATGACACTAATAACATAGGACATTTTGGTCTTGCAAGTGAAAGATATACACACTTTACTTCTCCAATAAGAAGATTTCCAGATACAACTGTTCATCGTTTACTTAGAAAATATTTGTTTAAAGCTCAAATTGATAAGGACTCTATAATGTCTGAAGAACAAAAACTTCCATATATTGCAGAACATTCATCTAAAAAAGAACGTGATTCAATTGATTGTGAACGTGAAGTTGATGATATGAAAAAAGCTGAATATATGATGGATCATATTGGTGAAAAGTATACAGGAATGATTAGTGGTATAACTAGTTTTGGAATGTTTATTGAACTTCCTAATTTAATTGAAGGTTTAATAAAGATTGATTCTTTAACTGATGATGTATATACTTTTGATGAATCAACCATTACTTTAAAAGGCAAAAAAAATAAACGTGGTTATCGTTTAGGTGATAATGTTGATGTAGTGGTTGTAGCTGCAAATAAAGAAGCTAAAACAATTGATTTTCAAATAGATAAAAAAGCAAACAAATAGATTATAGGTGATTATAATGGAAATTAATAATCGTAAAGCAAAGTATGATTTTGATATAGAAGATACAATTGAATGTGGTATTGTATTAACTGGGACTGAAGTAAAATCTATAAGAGATGGTAGAGCTAATTTAAAGGATAGTTATGCTATTATTAGAAATAATGAGGTTTTCTTAGTTAATACACATATTAGTCATTATGAACAAGGTAATATCTTTAATCATGATGAAACAAGAAGTAGAAAGTTACTATTACATAAAAAAGAAATATTAAAAATAAATGATAAAATTAGTCAACAAGGATTGACGTTAGTACCTTTAAAAATGTATTTTAAGAAAAACAAAGTTAAGGTTTTATTAGGAATTGCTAAAGGTAAAAAGAATTATGATAAAAGAGAAGCCATCAAAAAAAGAGATACAGAAAGATTAATAAAAAAAGAACTTAAGAATTTTTAAGTTCTTTTTCTTCTGTTGTTATCTCTTGATCTTCATTATCATTATCACTATTTATTTCATCTTTAGTATCATCATTTTTTTTATCATCTTCTGTAACTATATCGGTTGTATTTTTAGCTACAGTTAATTTTATTATTTGATTTTTTTTGACTTTGGTTCCAGCTTTTGGATATTGTGAAATAATTTCATCATTATTATATGTTGTTGTTTCATGTTCTTTTATTGTATATTTTAAATTTAATGATTTTAAAATAACGATTGCATTATCTATGTTCATTTTATCAAAATTTTGTAGTGTTATTTTTTCATCTAAAACGCCAACTGTTAATTTTATTTTTCTGTTTTTGCCAACCTTTGTTTTAGCTTTTGGTGTTTGTTTTAGAACAATTCCAACTTTTGTTTTATCATCAACAATTTCTGTTTTTTGAACGGCTGTTAAGTTTTTTTCTAACAATGTATTAACAGCTTGTTCATATGTAGTACCAGTTACGTCTGGAACTTCAATATTATTTTCATTCCACATGTAATATCCCATTACAGCAATTACGCCAAACATTACGATTATTAATACTATTAAGATGAAAAGCAGAAGATTTTTAAAGAAGCTAGATTTCTTGTCTTTATTTTTTTGTTTTTTAGGTTTCTTATATTTTACTTTTGTAACCTTTTTTACTTGTTTTTTAACTTTTGTTTTAGGCTTAGATTTTTTTTCTTTCTTTTCTTTTTTTTGCTGTTCTTCTTTTAATGGTATTCCACAACTTTTGCAGAACATGGCGTCTTCATCATTTAGTATTCCACAGTTTTTACAGTACATATTCATCACCTAGCAGTATTATACAACTTTTTTTAATAATAGTAAAATCATAATTTTATATTGTTTAACATAAAATATAGTGTTATAATACATGTACATGGGGATGTTTAGGTTTCGACGGAAGTATTTTGTCTTAGGTCGCAAGTGGAAGGTACTCCTTACGTACATCCAAAAAAATAAACGGAAACAAAATTAAAAATATGTTTGCTAACTTAGCTGGTTCAAGATCAGCAGTAGCCTTTGCCTAATTTAATATAGGAAACATAGCTTTCTTTAATCTTTTTCTCATTGGGATTTAAGAGGGCTCATTTAAATGAGATATACTATTATTTTGCTTAATAATAATAGTGAATATTTTTAAGCTTACTATGCAATGGGTTGTTAGTTACTTTCGTTGCATAGGAAATTTACTAACTAACTAAACTTGTAGAAGCCTAAGATGTAGTATTTTCGGACAGGAGTTCGAATCTCCTCATCTCCACCAGGTTGATAGGAAACTCGGACACTTTCGAGTTTAAGTAATAGATTACTAACAGAAATGTTAGTTTTTTTCTGCTTAAAACGAAAGGATGAGTGATAATTATGTTTGAGATAGAAACAAAAAAATTAGAGATAAGTGAACCATTAAAAAGAAAGATAGAAATGATATGTAGGTTTGCTTGTGTTAAATATGAATTTATACCTGGTAATATTAAATCAATTAAAAACACTAATGTTGCTTATGTAAAGTCTCATATTTTAAAAGTTAAAGGTAATACTTGAAGAATGTGCTAAATTTTATAAAATAAGTGATCAAATAAAAAATTAATAAAATTTTAAAAATTTGTAATATAATAATTAAAAATTTGTGATATAATAGCTACCACTGACGACTGAGGTGATTATATGGAATATATATATAATTATTATAATTCAAAAATACTATATTCTATATCTTTGAAAAATGATCAAGTATTTGTAAATATATACTTAAATCCTAAAGTCCATAGTTTAGATATTGAATTAGTTAATCAGAAAAAATATAATCGTAAAAAAATAGATATTTCATATTACTTAAACGAAATAATTAAGTTCTTACAAGCACATACATATATAGTTCCTTATGGAAAAGAATATATGGATTTATTCAATAAAGATAATGTTAAAAGAGTACGATTAGAAGGCTTAAAAATAGAAGATAAAGATGTTAAAGTCTTATCAAGATTTAAAAATGTATATAATTTAGAAACAAGAAAATGTACCTTTTATAAAAATTGCAATTTAGGAGTGTTAAAATGTGGTTTGACTGATAAAAATTCAGATTTATATTCGTTAGATTCTTTAAATGGTTTTTCTGGCGATTATATCAAGTTTAGAAAAACTCATATTGTAAGAATGAATAAGAATCTATTACATTTAAATAACCAAGTATTAGAGTTGTTTGGAATAAATATGGACTATGAATTATTTTTATTAACTACTGATGCTCCTAATATGCGAAGATTAAATATTTATCGTTGTCCACAATTGAATAAATTAAAAAATAAGGATTTATTATTTATATCAGGTTTTTATAATTTAGAAGGAATCAACATTGATGGAGTAGTAGATAATTACGCTCAATTTGATAAACTAGAAAGATTAAGAGTATTAAGATATGTGTTATTATCAAGTATGGATAATAAATATAAGAATAATAAGTATTATCTACAAGCTTTAAAAGAAGGATTATCTGGTGTTAGATTAGCTGATTTTTTATGTAGGTTAAGATTACATGCACAAAATAAGCATTATCAATTAAGACATGAATTATATGTTCCTAGATTGGAAAGAGTTAAATTTGAAGAAAATATTAGAAATCAGTCGATAGAAGAAATACAACAAAAATTAATTGAGTTTTATCAATTAGATTATCAAATCAGAAAAAACTATTTAAGAGAACCGAAAAAAGAAATGACTTTATTTGATGATATACATGACTTGTTTTTTGACAGAATAACAAGACCAGAAGATGATGAACCATATTATATCGTTAATTCAAGACCATTTGATTTAGGTGGAATAGATTATTATGTTAAAAGTAAAAAAATCATATTAGATAAATAAACAATAGAAAAATTAATAAGTTATATATAATATATTTAAAGAAAGTAATTTGAAAAAATATTAAAAATTCTTTCTTTTTATTTTACTAATGTAGTATAATGTAATTAGTTAGTAAGTTTATTACTTTTAGCCTTGGAGTTGTTAGACCTGCTCCTTACTCGCACCAGATTGATACTAAGCTCGAACCTTTTATAGTTCGAGTTTTAAAATACTTAATTTTATGCTAAAGCATTTATAAAATTAAAATGATTATGTCAATTTAAAAACACACTTGCATAATGACATAATCATTATGCGTGTGCAAAGTATTTTTATATTTTAAAATTTATGTTAATTTAATTCAAGCAATGGTAAATATCTCTAGTTTATGATAAAATAGAAGTATAATATTGGAGGATTTCTAAATGAGAAAAATAAAAATCAATGGCATTTACAAACACTTTAAGGGAGATTATTATTTAGTTATAGATGTTGCAAATCACTCTGAAACAAAAGAGAAATATGTAGTTTACAGAAGACTATATGGTGATGGAAGTTTATGGATTAGACCAATGGAAATGTTTTTAAGTGAAGTTGATTATGAAAAATATCCTGATGTAAAGCAAAAATATAGATTTGAATTGCAAGAAATTGAAAGCGTAGCAAAATAAAATAGAAAAGTAATTGAACTTGAATCAAAAATTTAATCGTGGAAACAAAGAGTAAATGAAATTTTAAATTTTATATCTGAAAGAGTTAAAGGATTCTTTGGTAATATATTAGTAAATATAAAGATGTTGTAGATGATTTAAGGGAAAGTAATATAATAACTGAAAATGAATATAACAAAATATATGATTTGCATATTAGAAAAGAATCTAAAGAAAGTTATAAAAAAGATAAATTTTTCACTAACATATTGTGCCTTCTTGTTACATAATATTATAGTGATGATAAAATAAAAGTTAATTTAAAGAAAAATATTGACAAAAGACCAATTTATATGTATACTACTAATTGAAATGAAAAAGGAAAGAAGAAGTATCCACTTCTCACCCGATTGCAAAAGCTTTGGGTAAATGCCAATAATGCGATAATTTTGGTTTTTAGGTGGATACTAATAGTATTCATTTTTTTATGGAGGTGTTAGATATCGCAAACAATAATAAAGAAGTATATATTAATGAAAAAATACGTGCAAAAGAAGTAATGGTAATAGGACCTAATGGTGAAAAATTAGGGATAAAACCAATAAAAGATGCTCTTACATTAGCAGAATATGCAGGTTTCGATTTAGTTTTAATCAGTCCTAATGCTAATCCACAAGTTTGTAAAATTATGGATTATAATAAATATAAATATGAAAATAGTAAAAAACAAAAAGAAAACAAAAAGAAACAAAGAGAAGCTAATTTAGACATTAAAGAATACCGTTTATCAGTAACAATAGACGTACATGATTTCAACACACGCGTTAGAAATTCATTAAAATACTTAGAAAAAGGTCATAAAGTAAAAGTTTCAGTTCGTTTTAAAGGACGTGAAATGGCTCATACAGAACTTGGAAGAGAAGTTTTAGAAAGATTTGCTGATGCATTAAAAGAAGTATCAGACGTGGAACAAAAACCTAAAATGGATGGACGTTTTATGACAATGATGCTAATACCCAAAAAAGAGAAATAGGAGGAAGTTTTTATGGCAAATAAAAATAAAAAGAAAACACATAAAGGTATTGCTAAAGTTTGTAAAGTAAGACCAGGTGGAACAATTAAAATTGGAAAACCAGGATCTAGACATAATACTGGTGGAAAAGATACAAAATTCAATAGAAGTTGTAGAAAAGGATCACTTCTTAGTGAATCAGATTACAAAAGAATTAAAGATAATTTAGGAAAATAAGAATTAAGGAGGAAGAAACATGCCAAGAGTTAAAGGTGGAACAATACATAGAGCTAGACGTAAAAAAGTAATGAAACTAGCTAAAGGTTATTTTGGAAGTAAACATAGATTATATAAAACAGCTAAAGAACAAGTTATGCATTCTTTAAAATATTCATATAGAGATAGAAGACAAAGAAAAAGAGATTTCAGAAAATTATGGATTACAAGAATAAATGCTGCTTGCCGTATGAATGACATTAGTTATTCAAAATTTATAAATGGACTTAATATTGCAGGAGTAACAATTAACCGTAAAATGTTATCAGAAATTGCAATTGATTCTGAAGAAGCATTTAGTGATTTAGTAAAAGTAGCTAAAGATGCATTAAATGGAAATTTAAAAGAAGAAAAAGTAGTAAAAACTTCAACTAAAAAAGAAACTACAAAGAAAGAAGCAAAAAAAGAAGAAACTAAAGACTTATCAAAATTAACTGTAGCAGAATTAAAAGAAATGGCTAAAGCAAAAAAAATTGAAGGAATTTCTTCAATGAAAAAAGCTGATTTAATTAATGCTTTAAAATAATCACATTTGTGGTTATTTTTTTGTAAACATTTACAAATTCAAAAATTATATATATAATAATAATTAGGCAGGGGGATATTTATGAAATATAATGACAAAGTAAAAATATCAATAACAGGGGAAGAAAGAAGTAAAAATGAAATAGTTTATAACAATATTATTGAAAACTTAAAACTAACAGAAGAAGAACAAGTTAAATACCTCAAAAATAAAGTTACTAATTTAGAAATTGAAATGCATAATAAAATGATAACAATTCTCTTAATCCTACTAAGTATTATTGGACTAACACTAGGAATTGGATTAATAATTATGGACATCTATATTCTAGGAATTCTTTTTGTAATAGCTACATTTGTTTTTGTTGCCATTAAATTTTATTTAATGTATAAAAAAATGCTTAAAATAACAAAAAGCATGGAATTTGATAAAATAGAACATCTAAGAGATATTCTAAATATGCATTTAAAATAATATGTTTGCAGAATTTTTAAAAAAAGATAATTTTTATTATAATTATATAAAACATTATGCTACAAGAATGGCTAGTACTAATGTTAAAATGGAAGAGATAGCAAAAACAAAAAAGGAACAAACAATAAATATTTACGAAAATATTATTTCTTTTATTAAGTTAATTGATCAAAATAAGGAAATAACACCATTTGACTTAATAGAAGTAGCTGATAATATAAATAAAACGCAAGGAATAACAAAAGGATTCAGAAAAATACAAGTTGATATAAAAAAAGCTGATTTCTTTCCTATCGCACCATATATGGTACCACAGGCAGTATACTCATTATTTGATAATTACAATAATACTTGGAAAGATTTAAATGTTTATGAAAGAGAGGCTTTATTTCATATTAACTTAGTTAGAATTCAACCCTTTGAAGATGGAAATAAAAGAACAGCTAGAATTATAACAAATTATAACTTAGTTAAACAAAATAGAGCACCAATAATAATAGAAAAAGAAGAACTAGATGAATATTGGAATTATATAAATAATTATGATGTTGAAGGATTTACAAACTTCCTAAAAAATAAATCTCAAAAAGAGTTTAAAGAAATGATATATGTGTATGAAAAAACGTGTACTTCAAGTTTGGTATATTCAAAAAAAGATGATAAAAGTTTTTTAGAAGTTGCGCGCAAAATTTTAAAAGACATTCAAAAATTAGAAGAAAAAGAAACTAAAAGAAAATATAAATAGTAAACTTTGCTATTTTTTTTAGTTTTTGGTATACTTATAATTGTGATAAAGACAAGAATTTAGGTGATAAAATGGCAAACTATGATGAAAGTTCAATAAAAATATTAGAAGGTCTAGAAGCAGTTCGAAAAAGACCTGGAATGTATATTGGATCAACTGATAAAAGAGGACTACATCATTTAGTGTGGGAAATTGTTGATAATGCAATTGATGAAGTCATTAATGGTTTTGGTAAAAAAATAAAAGTAACAATTAATGAAGATAAAAGTATTACAGTAGAAGATGAAGGACGTGGAGTTCCTGTTGGAAAACATGCAAGTGGGAAATCAACACCAGAAGTAATATACACAGTTCTTCATGCTGGAGGAAAATTTGAAAGCGGTGGATATAAAGTATCTGGTGGACTTCATGGAGTAGGTGCGAGTGTTGTTAATGCCTTAAGTAAATGGATGGAAGTAAACATAAAAAGAGATGGTTATGAATACTATATTCGTTTTGAAAATGGTGGAAAAACAACAATTCCATTAAAAAAATTAGAAAAAACAGGAAAAACTGGAACAAAGGTAAGATTTTTACCTGATGATACCATTTTTTCCACAATTAACTTTTCATTTACAACTATTTGTGAAAGAATGCAAGAATGTGCTTTCTTATTAAAGGGATTAACAATTGAAGTTGAAGATATAGAAGACGATAAAAAAGAAATATTTCATTATGAAAATGGTCTTGAAGCCTTTGTAGAATACATTAATGATGATAAGAAGGCATTGCACAAAGTTGTTAATTTTGAAGGATCAAAAGATGATATAAATGTTGAAGTATCTTTTCAATACACAGATACTTATTCTGATAACATTATATCGTTTGTCAACAATGTAAAAACTAATGATGGTGGAACACATGAAGTAGGATTTAAAACAGCTTTAACACGTGTTTTTAATGATTATGCAAGAAGTAATGGCTATTTAAAACCAAAAGATAAAAATTTAGAAGGACCAGATACAAGAGAAGGACTAACAGCTGTAATAAGCTTACAAATACCTGAAAATTTACTTCAATTTGAAGGACAAACAAAAGGTAAATTAGGAACACCACAAGCAAGAACAGTTGTGGAAAATATTGTATCGGAAAAATTACAATTTTTCTTAGAAGAAAATAAAGAAATTGCAACCAAAGTTATTGGAAAAATGATAAAAAGCAAACAAGTAAGAGAAGCAGCTAGAAAAGCAAGAGATGAAGCACGAAATGGAAAAGGAAAGAATAAAAAAGAACAAGCTATAAGTGGAAAACTTGCTCCAGCTCAAAGTAAAGATGCTACTAAAAATGAATTATTCTTAGTCGAAGGTGATTCAGCAGGTGGATCAGCAAAACTTGGTCGTGATAAAAAATATCAAGCCATTTTACCACTTCGCGGAAAGGTATTAAATACTGAAAAAGCTAAAATGGAAGATATCTTTAAAAATGAAGAAATTAATACAATGATTCATACAATAGGAGCTGGTGTTGGAAGTGACTTTGAAGTAAAAGATTCTAACTATGATAAAGTTATTATCATGACCGATGCCGATGATGATGGTGCCCATATTCAAATTTTACTTATAACCTTTTTCTATCGTTATATGAAACCATTAATAGAAGCTGGAAAACTATATATTGCTATGCCACCTTTATATCAAATAAGTTGTGGTAAAGAATCATATTACGCTTGGACAGAAGAAGATAGAAAAGAAATTTTAGAAAAATTTAAAGGTAAAAAATCACAAACACAAAGATATAAAGGACTTGGGGAAATGGATGCAATGCAACTTCGTGAAACGACAATGGATCCAAATAAAAGAAGTTTAATTAAAGTAAATATAAATGATGGTGCCCTAGCTGAGAAACGTGTGAGTGTTCTAATGGGAGATAAAGTAGAACCTAGAAAAGCCTGGATAGAAGAAAATGTTGACTTTTCACTAAAAGATGATTATGAAGGATAAAGGAAGTACACAAAAAGTATTTCTTTTTTTTCTTTTGAATATAATAAAATAGTTTATAGAAAAGAGGATAAAAATGGAAAATGATGAAATACAATATATAATAAAAAACAGTACCTTTATAAAAAATAATCTATTAAATAAAGTTGATGATAACTTAAATTTATTAATGATTATTTTTGTTATTTTAAATGAAGAAGATAAAAATAAAAAAAAGAAAAATTTACTTTTATTAGAAAATTATATTAATGAAAATACAAAGATAAATATAGAAAATAATGACAAAGATTTTTTAACTATTATTTCAACTATTAATTTGTTTATAAGAAAAGCATATAATGATGATTCTAAAGCAAAAAAAATGTTCGAGCATATAAATGAATATTTAATGTATTTAAATTTAAACGAAAAAAAATACAGTTTACGTATATCTTAAAAAGACTTATTTTTCAATGTTTTTTTTGCATTCATCCATATTTTTTGTTATAATTAATTAGGTGATACTTAATGGACGTAATAAACAAAATATATGATTATGCTTTAGAAGAAATAATGGGAACAAGATTTGAAAGATATTCTAAATCAATTATTCAAGATAGAGCATTACCAGATATAAGAGATGGATTCAAACCAGTTCAAAGAAGAATTTTATATGCAATGTATCGTGATCATAATACATTTGATAAACCATATAAAAAATCGGCTAAAGCAGTTGGGAATATAATGGGTAATTACCACCCACATGGAGATTCATCTATTTATGATGCAATGGTTCGTATGAGTCAATGGTGGAAACAAAGTACTCCATATATTGATATGCATGGTAATAATGGTTCAATTGATGGTGACTCAGCAGCAGCCATGCGTTATACGGAAGCAAGACTTGCTAAAATAAGTGGAGAATTATTAAAAGATATAGATAAGAATACAGTTGAAATGGTCTGGAATTTTGATGATACTGAAAAAGAGCCAGTTGTTTTACCAGCAAAATTTCCGAATTTATTAGTAAATGGAGCAACAGGAATTAGTGCAGGATATGCAACAAATATTCCAACGCATAATTTAGGTGAAGTAATAGATGCAACTATCAAAAGAATTGATAGTCCAAATTGTCGATTAGATACTATCTTAGATATTGTTAAAGGGCCAGATTTTCCAACCGGTGCTATTGTCGAAGGTAAAAAGGGAATAATTGATGCCTTTACAACTGGACGTGGGAAAGTAATTGTTAGATCAAAAATTGAATTTGCAAAAGAAAAAGGTAAAACAAAAATAATTGTTACAGAAATACCTTTTGATGTAAATAAAGCTAACCTTGTAAAAAAAATAGATGAAATTAGAATTGATAAAAAAATAGATGGAATTGCTGAAGTATTAGATGAATCAAACTTTGAAGATCCAACTCGTATAGGTATTTTATTAAAAAAAGATGCTGATCAAGAATTAATCTTAAATTATTTATTAAAAAATACAGATTTACAAATATCTTATAACTATAATATGGTTGCTATTGTAAATGGACGTCCAATGACTGTTGGAATTATTAAAATAATTGATGAATATATTAAACATCAAAAAGATTTTATTAAAAGAAGAACACAATTTGATTTAGATACAGCACGTGCTCGTATGCATATTGTTGAAGGATTGATTAAGGCTTTATCAATTTTAGATGAAGTGATTAAAACAATTAGATCATCTAAGAATAAAAGTGACGCTAAAATAAATTTAGTTAAAGAATATAAATTTAGTGAAATTCAAGCAGAAGCAATCGTTGTTTTACAACTTTATAAATTAACCAATACAGATGTAACACAATTAAATGAAGAAATGGAAAAACTAAAAAAAGAAATATTTATCTTTGAACAAATATTAAATAATGAAGAAGCCTTAAAAAGAGTTATGAAAAATGAACTTAAGGCTGTTAAAGCAGAATATGCAACACAACGTAAAACAGAGATAAAAGAAGAAATAACAGAAATAAAAATAGATACAACTAAGATGATTCCTAAAGAAGATTGTATTGTCATTGTAACAGATGAAGGTTATGTTAAAAGAACATCACTTAGAAGTTATGATGAGAGTGTAGAACCAACTTTAAAAGAAGGCGATTTCATAATTGGTAAATATAAAATGAATACAATGGATACTATTTTATTGTTTACTGATTTAGGTAATTATTTATATATTCCTGTTTATGAAATACCTGATTTAAAATGGAAAGAATTAGGAAAACATGTTAGTAATATTATTAAGATTTCATCAGAAGAAAAAGTTATTTATTCTTTACCAGTTTATGATTTTGAAACTCAAAAAAATATAACTATATTCACACAAAATGGAATGGTAAAAAGATCAAAACTTATCGATTTTAAAGTTCAAAGGTATTCAAAACCTATTGTTGCAATTAAACTTAAGAATGATGATAAAGTTGTTAGTATCACAGATAGTACTGATGAGAATGTCTTTATAACAACAACAAATGGTTATGGTCTTTGTTATAAAACCGAAGAAATACCTGTTACGGGACTTAAAGCGAGTGGTGTAAAGGCTATAAATTTAAAAAATGATACTGTAGTAAGTGGACATTTATATAGTAATGATATGGAATATTTAACTGTAATTACTAAGAAAAATACAGGAAAAAGAATTAAATTAAATGAATTTGAATTAACTTCTAGAGCTAGAAAAGGTGTTCAAATTATAAGAGAAGTAAAAACAAATCCATATTATGTATTAAAAACTTTTATTACTAATTATAAACAAACTTTAGGACTTAAAACAAAAGATGAAATAGTAACTATCAAACTTACTGATTTACCAATCAACGATCGTTATTCAACAGGAACAAATATTATTAAAAGTGAAATAATAGATGTATTTGAAACAAAAAAACTAGTTGAAAAGGAAACAAAAGAAGAAAAAATAGAAAAAGAAAATATTTCATTAGAAACAATTGATGAAAAAATAATGACAATTGATGATTTCTTGGATGATTTTGAAAGTTCTAATTAAAAATTAATTGAATATAAATTTATAACACTTGTAAATTAGTTTAAATTTATGTACAATGAAAAAGAGAGGATGATATTATGGAATTATTATTTGATATATTAAAAGTATTAGGTGGAGTAATTATTGGAGCAATCGTAGGATTTATTTTAGCTCGTAACTATATGAAAAAATATATGAAAAAAAATCCACCAATTAATGAACAAATGATCAAAGCAATGATGATGCAAATGGGACGTACTCCTAGTCAAAAACAAGTTAATCAAATGATGAAACAAATGAATAAATATATGGACTAAAGAAAATTTATATTTTCTTTTTTTTATGGACAAAATAAATTTTTATTCTTATTACATATTCTTAATTAGGAGTGATTTAATGTTTCAAAAAATAATAAAATATTTATTTAAAGATTTCTATATTTTTACAGCAGCTTATTCTAATAATGTTTTTCCAGATCCCTTATCCAAAGAAGAAGAGGATGAATGCGTAAAAAAAGTAAAACTAGGAGATCAAGAAGCAAGAAATAAATTAATAGAACATAATTTAAGATTAGTTGCTCATATTGTAAAAAAATATGAACATAAAAGAGATGATGCTGATGATTTAATTAGTATTGGAACCATTGGTCTAATAAAAGGAATAGATAGCTATTCATATAAACATGGAACTAGAATAACTACTTATTGTGCTAGATGTATTGAAAATGAAATTCTAATGTATTTTCGAAGTGATAAAAAAAATAATAAGAATATAAGCTTAAATGAACAAGTAGGATTTGATAAAGATGGGAATGAAATAACCTTTTTAGATATATTGAAAACCCCTAATCCTGATTTTGCAATGGATATTCATAATCAAAATAATATTTCTCTTTTAAAAGACTATTTTAAAGTTTTAAATGAAAGAGAAAAAGAGATAATTACTAAAAGATATGGATTAAATAATACAAATGAGGTAACACAAAAAGAAATAGCAAAAGAACTTGGAATATCTAGAAGTTATGTATCACGTATTGAAAAAAGAGCACTTACCAAAATGTTAAGAGAATTTATAAAAAATAAGAATCATACATTTTAAAGAGTTATTAACTCTTTTTATATATTTTACTACTTTTATTTTTTTAGTACTTGACAATGCAAGATACTTGATATAAAATGGTATCAGTGAGGTGATAGTATTAATACGCAATTTAAAAAAGGAGTGTTAGAATTAATCGTTCTACTTTCTGTAAATAAAAAAGATATGTATGGATATGAACTTGTAGAAGAAGTATCAAAAGTAGTTGACGTTAATGATGGAACAATTTATCCATTACTAAAAAGATTAACTAACGAAAAATACTTTGAAACATATTTAGTTGAATCAACAGAAGGACCTCCTAGAAAATATTATAGAATTACCATTTTAGGAAAAGAAAAAATGAAAGATACCTTAGAGAATTGGAGTAGTTTTGAAAAAGCTGTTAATAAATTTATAAAGGAGTGTGGGAAAAATGACTAAGGATAAATTCTTGCGTGAGTTAGAAAAAAAATTATCAATTTTAAGTGAAGAAGAAAGAAAAGATACCATAAATGAATATCGAGATATAATTGAAGAAAAAGTAAAACATGGTAAAAAAGAAAGTGAAGCTGTAAAAGAATTTGGAAGCATAGATGAACTTTCTAAAGAAATTTTAAATGCTTATAAAATAAACCCTGATTATAAATCAAAAGATTTTGTTGACGGAGCTGAAGAATTAATTAGGAAAGGTGCTAAAAAAATATCAGAAGTAACTGATGATGTTGTGGATAGTATAAAACAATCAGACTTTGAATGCACAACAAGTAATGTTTTTGAAATAATTTTAAAAGTAATTATTCTTCTAATCTTTTTAGCTATTTTAAAAATACCAATCTATTTTGCATCAGAACTTGGATCAAGTGTATTTAGAATAGGGGTAGAACCATTTGCAACTATCTTCTCTTGGATATGGAAAGGATTAATTGAAATTGTTTATTTAGGTATATGCGTTTTACTTATCGTTAAACTTATAACAGATTATTCTAAAAAAGATAAAACATCAAAAACAAATTCAAAAGTTAAAAATACTAAAATAGAAGAAAAAACAACAAAAGAAAATAAAAAAGTAAAAAAAAATGACACTTTTGAAACAATTGTATTAATTTTAGTTAGATTATTTGTTATATTTACAATCATAATACCATTAGTATTTGTTGCTTTTTTATTTATTGTTGGATTAGTTATTTTAATTTATCTATTATGTAAAGGTATAGGTGTTTATGGTTTCTTAATTGCAACATTAGGATGTTTAGGATTTATTATTTGTATAATTGATTTAATTTATAGAGGATTAATTGCAGATAAAAAAATATATTTATATCCTTTTTTAATCAATATTTTACTAATAATAATTGGTGGGGTTATGTCAATTTCATATATATTTGATTTTGAGTATCATGATTCTTTACCACAAAATAGATATGAAACAAAAACAGAAATATTTATGGAAGATATAGATAAAAAAACATCTATTTCTAATTATAAAACAGAAATTATTGTTGATAACAGTATTGAAGATAATAAAATAAAAGCAGAGGTTACATATTATCCAAAATTTGTAAGTATTGAAAAACATGAAGATACAGATGAAGATAAGGATTACATCAGTTTTGTAACTAATGAAAAAGATACAACTTTCAGTCTAAATAATAAATATACAAAAATGATAATGAAAGATATAAAAAAGAAGAAAATTTACAATTATAATGAATTTAATGATGTTAAAGTAAAAATATATGTAAACGAAAAAACAAAGGATTTAGTAGAAAACTAAATCTTTTTTTTGCAGGAATTTATCTTTAAAGAAAAGTATTTATAATTAGAGATAATTTTGTCGAGTGAAACATCTAACTACTTTTGTCGAATGTGTATAAAAGAAGAAAATCATGTGCTAAATTATACTAGGAAGGTGAGCAAAATGTTAGAAATAAATTTGGAATTTAGAAAGGGAATTTTCTTTGTTAGACTTAAAGGAAAATTAACGAAAGACACTGTTTATAAACTAAAAGAAGAAGTAACCAAAAGAATTCTAAAGAGTGGAATAAGAAATGTTGTTTTTAATATTGAAGAGCTAGAAGAAATAGATTTAAAAGGAATAAGCAGTCTACTTTATAACTATGAAATATGTAATAAAAATAATGGTAAATCATTATTATGTGGTATAAAAAATTATAAAATAAAATTAAAATTAGAACAATCTAGATTACTTAAATATATAAATGAAACAGAAAATGAACTTAGTGCTTTTAAAATAATGAATGTATAAGGAGGAAATATGACAAACGAACAAATAATGGAATATAAAAATTATATTATGTCACTAACTAAATATTTTGAAGGTTATAAGAATAAAGAAGATTTATTTCAAGTAGGATGCATAGGACTTATGAATGCTTATTCTAAATTTGATCCAAGTTACGGCGTTAAATTTTCAACATATGCTTATTCACATATTTTAGGTGAAATGAAAAAATTAGTAAGAACAGATAAAGGAATAAAAATCAGTAGGAATATAACAAAACTAAAATTAAAAATTGAAAAAGCTAATATTTTGCTCTCCCAAAAGCTTATGAGAATGCCAACTATTAAAGAATTATCAGAGTTTTTAGATGTGGATGAAAATTTAATTACTGATAGTATTGCAACAACAAATATTATTCAAAGTATTGATGAACCACTTAGCTTAGATAGTAAAGAAGTAACACTTCATGATTATGTGGCAGAAAAAAGAGAAGATATTAATACTTTAATTGCTCTTAGAGAAGAATTAAATAATTTATCAAAAGAGGAACGAAATATAATTGAAGGAAGATATCTATACGATTTAACGCAAAGTGAAATAGCAAAAAAACTTGGTATGACCCAAGTTCAAGTATCGAGAAAAGAAAAAAAGATAAAACAAAAAATCAAAACAGAATTAACAGTATAAAAAGCCATTAAATGGCTTTTTTTGTATATACTTTAGAATTATTTTTTCTATTAATATGATCAATAATAATATCATATAAGAAATCATATTCTTTTGGGAAAGTAAAGAATCCTTCTTCTAAATAATTTCTTTGTTCTTCATCAGATTCAGTTACAAAATCAAAAACTTCTTTACGACCTTTAACAATTTTTGATTTAGAACCTAATTTTATCATCATTTCATTACGACTAATAATTTCAATTTGTTCTAAGATTTCTTTTTCAGAATCTGTTCCTCTTCTAACAAAACCTTTAAAAATAGAATCAAAACTATCATCAATTGCATAATAATTTAAATCAACTTTATTTGTAATATCGTTATAAAATACAACCTTTCTTATTGTCCATTTTTCATTATTTGCCTTTGAAATAGAATAAATTAAATATTCTAAAACTTCATCTAAACTAAATTTGGTTTTATTTCTAAAACTATTTTTTGCTTCTAATCCTAATTTATAATTTTGATTAAATAAATCACTTATTTTTTCAGCCTCTAATTCATAATTAAACCCTTGATTTTCCATCAAAAAAGCCCCCTTTTTAATAATTTAGTCGCTATAATACAACAAAAAATTAAATTTGTAAAGGGTTTTGTATAAAAAAATTTAAAAAATACATAATAAAATAAGGAGGAATAATATGGAAAAAAATAAATATAAGGATTTGGTAAGTAGCCATACACCAAAAGAAAATCGTCTTTATAATGGAATGATTGCTTTTATAATTGGAGGAATTATGGGAGTAATTGGAGAAATTTTAGTTGAAATGTATTCTTACTACTTAAATATCCCAACTAAAGAAGCAGGACCATTTATGATAATCACTTTAATTTTTATAGGATGTTTACTTACATGTTTTGGCTTTTTTGATAAATGGGTTAATTTTGCGAAAGCAGGACTTATTGTTCCAATTACAGGTTTTGCGCATTCTATGATGAGTGCGGCATTAGATTATAGAAAAGAAGGATTGGTTACAGGACTTGGTGCGAGTATGCTTAAACTAGCAGGCTCAGTTATTATTTTTGGCGTTGTTAGTGCTTATGTATTTGGACTTATAAGAATCTTATTATTTGGAGGTCAAGTATGACATTTAAATATAAAAATGTATATATAAATGAAACGTCAACTGTAACTGGACCTTATGAGAAAAATGGACCATTAAGTAATTACTTTGATAAAAGTTTTAATGATTTTTATTTTGGAAAAAAAACTTGGGAACAAGCTGAAAGCAAATTAATTGAAGAAAGTGTAGATATGTTACTTGGAAAAATAGGAACGACAAGGTTTGATATTGATTTATTTATATCAGGAGATTTATTAAATCAGATTGTAGCATCTAATTATGCCGCTAATAATTTAAAAATACCTTATTTAGGGATATATAATGCTTGTGCAACTAGCGTAGAAGGATTAATAATTGCTTCAAATATGATTGAGGCAAAACAAATAAAAAATTGCATCTGTACAACATCATCTCATAATAATGCAGCTGAAAAACAATTTCGTTATCCTGTTGAATACGGAGGGCCTAAACCTAAGACAGCGACATTTACAACAACTGGTAGTGCTAGTGCTTATTTAACAAGTATTAAAAAGGGCATAAGAGTAGAAAGTGGAACAATTGGAATAGTTGCTGATTTAGGAATAAAAGATGCTTATCACATGGGAGCTGTAATGGCACCGGCTTGTGCAGATACTATTTTTAGACATTTAAATGATACTAAAAGAGATGCAAGTTACTATGATCTTATATTAAGTGGGGATTTAGGTATATATGGTAAAGAAATTTTAATTGATTATATGCAAACAGAATATGGGATAGAATTAAAAAACTACAATGATACTGCTACTATGATATACGATTTAAATCGTCAACCAGTTTATGCTGGAGGATCAGGACCAGCTTGTGCACCGCTTGTCACATATAGCTTTATTTTTGATAAAATGCGTAAGAAAAAATTAAAAAGAGTACTACTAGTTGCAACAGGAGCTTTAATGTCACCAACAATGGTTAATGAAAAAATGACTATTCCAAGCATCGCACATGCTATTAGTTTGGAGGTTATAGAATGATTTATATAAATGCTTTTATATTTGCTGGTTTTATTTGTCTATTGGGACAAATAATTTTGGATAATACCAAATTAACGCCAGGACATGTAACAACTATCTTTGTCGTTTTAGGAGCTTTCTTAGATGTTTTTAGTATTTATGATAAATTTGTTTTATTTGCCGGTGGAGGAGCATTAGTACCTATTACTAGCTTTGGACATTTACTTATTCATGGTGCATTAGAAAAAGCTCAAGATTTTGGACTAATGGGACTAGCTATGGGAATGTTTGATTTAACTTCATCAGGAATTATTTCAGCTATTGTTATATCATTTTTTCTATCACTTATTTTTAGTCCTAAAGATTAGAAAGTCACATTTGTGATTTTTTTTTGTAAATTTATATAAAAAATAAATTTTTTAGTACAATTTTTCTATATTTTCTTTTTATTCAATCAAAAAATTGTTATAATATAAAATAGGTGATACTATGAAAAAAACTAAGATAATAGCGACAATTGGACCAGCTAGTATAAAAAAGGAAGTATTAAAGGAACTTATTTTAAATGGTATGGACATAGCTCGTATAAATCTAGCTTATGCAGATGGTGATTTTTGTAAAGAAGTTGTATCAAAAATAAATGAATTAAATAAGGAATTAAATACTTATGTGTCTATTATGTTTGACTTAAAAGGACCAGATGTAAATGTTTTAAAATTTGCTGGAGGGAAAGCTTTTCTTAAACAAGGTGATACGATAAGAATTTATGATCAAAATGTTTTAGGTGATAATACCAAGTTTTCTGTAAGCTATGAACATTTTGTTCGAGAAGTAGATCTTGATACAATTATCAAAATAAATGATGGCTTAGTAGAATTACAAGTTGTAGGAAAAACTAATGATAACTTAATTTGCGAGGTAAAAAAAGAAGGATATGTAGAAGATTATAAAAGTATCAATGTTATTGATAAAAAATTAAAAATGCCTTTTATTAGTAAAAAAGATAGAGAAGATATTAAACTTGCATGTGATTTAAATATTGACTTTTTAGCTTTATCATTTATATCAAGTTATGAAGATGTAATGAGTATTAATGATATTTTAATTGAACTTGATAATGATCATATTGCTATTATTCCTAAAATTGAAAACGAAAGAGCTTTAGAAGATATAGATGATATTATTAAAATAAGTGATGGTGTTATGATTGCACGTGGAGATTTAGGAGCAGAAATTCCAATGGAAAGAATTCCTGGAATTCAAAAAATAATTATTAACAAATGTCATACAGCTGGAAAAGTAAGCATTGTAGCAACTGAAATGCTATCTACTATGGAAAATGTATCACGTCCAACAAGAGCAGAGGTATCAGATGTGGCTAATGCTGTTATTGATGGCGTTGATAATGTTATGTTATCAGGCGAGACTACGATTGGTAAATATCCAGCTCAAACTGTTGCCATGATGAATAAAATTGTTACATCAGCTGAAGAAGATATCAATTATTATGAATTTTTAGATAAAACAATGCGAACAGAAAAACAAGATATAACAGGTTCGATCGCTCATAGTGTTGTTGAGTGTAGTAATAGATTAAAATGTGAATTTATAGTTACACCAACTATGAGTGGTTACACAGCTAAAAAAATAAGTCGTTTTAGACCAAAAGCTGTTATTTTAGCTCTTAGTCCAGATATTAATACAGTAAAAGAGTTGAATATGTATTATGGTGTTTATCCTATTTTGATAGATGAACTTAAATCATTTGATGAAATAATGATTAAATCAAAACAATTAGCTAAAAAATTATTAAAAGAAGAAAAAGGAAAAATTATAATAACTGGAGGTTATCCATTTAGTGATACAAAACACACTAATTTTATGAAAATAGAAGAATTATAAGGGGTGAATATATGTATAATTTAGGAGACCAATTTACGTTTGATTATAGTAAGGCTATAGCAAATAAAGAAAATATTATTCAAGGGGATAAGTATCGTTTTACAGTCTTAAGTGAAAGATTAATTAGAATGGAATATAGTGAAGAAGGATTTTTTGAAAATCGACCTACTGAACTTGTCTGGTATCGAAATATGCCCCCCGTTAAATTTGAAAAAAGCGAAGATAGTAAATATTTACAAATAAAAACTAAATATTTTGAATTAAACTACGTTAAAAATAAAAGTTTTGCAGGAAGTAAGCTTAATCCAACAGCTAATTTAAATGTAAAATTACTTAACACTGATCGTGTTTGGTATTATAATCATCCAGAAGTTAGAAACTATGGCGCACCTTCTTTTTCTCTTGATGATAACGTAGGTGATCCTAAATTACAAAAAAGTCTATACTCCGTAGACGGATTTGTTTCTATTGACGATTCTAATACAAATGTCTTTACAGAAAGTGGCGTTTTAGAAAAAAAAGAAAGTAATAGTAAAGACATATACCTTTTTATGTATTTGAAAGATTTTGCTTTATGTCTTAAAGATTATTTTTCACTTACAGGATATCCTAATTTAATTCCAAGATATGCTTTAGGAAATTGGTGGAGTAGAAATACTAATTATAATGAAGACCAAATTAAAAATTTAGTTAATGAATTTGAACTAAATGAAATACCTTTATCTATTCTTTTACTTGATAAAAAATGGCATATAACTAGTCAAAAAAATAATGGATTTACATGGAATCCTGATTTATTTACAAATCCTAAAGAACTAATTTCCTTTATCCACAGTAAAAACATAGCAGTAGGGCTTAATGTTAATCCTTTAGATGGTATTTATCCACAGGAAAAAAATTATGAAATTCTTACCAACTATTTACAAAAAGATGAAAAAGGAAATATTCCGTTTAATGTTTTTGATCCTAAATGTATAGATGCCTATTTAAAAATACTAATTCATCCTTTAGAAAGTGATGGCGTTGATTTCTTTTGGAATGATAGTGAAGCAGTAAACAAAAAAAATGATTTATTTGTTTTAAATCATTATCAATTTTTAGATAATATTAAAAATAAAAGGTCAATGATTTTAACTAGAAATTCCTCAGTAGCAGCTCATAGATATCCTGTTTTATATTCTGGTAAAACAATTGTAGGTTGGGATACACTAAAAACATTACCATATTATAATGGTTGTGCTACTAATATTGGACTTACCTTTTTAGCCCATGATGTTGGTGGATACTATAAAGGTACAGAAGATAATGAACTATATACACGTTATGTTCAACTTGCAACTTTTAGTCCAATTCTTAAATTTGGATCAGAAGATGGAAAATATTATAAAAGAGAACCTTGGAAATGGGGAATTAAAACTTATAGTATTGTTAAAAAATACTTAAATTTGAGACACCGTTTAATACCATATATATATTCTGAATGTTATAAATATTCAAGATATGGAATGCCACTTATAATTCCTTTATATTATAACGTTCCAACAATGTATGATGATTTAAATTTTAGAAATGAATACTTTTTTGGAAATGAATTATTCGTTTGCCCTATAACTACCAAAAAAGAATATTTAATTAATCGTGTAATTCATAAATTTTATCTACCAGAGGGCGTATGGTATGACTTTGTAAATGGAAAAAAATTTATTGGTGGAAGAAAACATTTATCATTCTTTAATGATGAAGATTATCCTGTTTTTGCAAAAGCTGGATCAATTGTTACTTTAAGTAATGATAATGAACTAAATAGTACCAAACCACCTAAAAATTTGGAAATTCAAATCTTCCCAGGAAGAACTAATACATACAAAATGTATGAAGATGATGGTGTAACAGAAGCTTATAAAAGTGGAAATTACCTATTAACAGCAATTGATTATAACTACTTACCAAACAATTATACAGTTATAATTAGACCATTAGAGGGAAAAACAAATATTGTACCAGAAGTTAGAAATTATAAAATTGTCTTTAGAAATACGAAAGAAGCAAATGATGTTGTAGCATATTTCAATGATAATAAAATAGAAGTAAAAAAATATGTTAAAGGAACAGATTTTATCGTTGAGATTGAAAACGTTTCAACAATAGGTCAATTAACACTTAATTGTAAAGGAAAAAATATTGAAATAGATGCTGCTAGAATTATAAATGATGATATCGAATCAATTATTTCAGATTTACAAATTAAAACATCATTAAAAGAAGAAATAGATGCTGTATTCTTTAGTAATTTACCTATTAAAAAGAAAAGAATTGAAGTTAGAAAATTAGCAAATAAAGGTTTAGAAAAGAATTTTGTAAAGTTATTTTTAAAACTTCTAGAGTACATTGATCAAATATATAGATAAGAATTTAAAATTTGATTAAAGATTTAATAAGTGCTATACTTATAGAGTTAAAAGTTTTTTGAGGTGAACAAAATGAAAAAAATAAAAGATTATAATTTTAAAGAAAAAATGGGTAATTTTAAGGTTAAATCACAAAATTATGTTAAAACAAATATTTTATTTATGACTTTTGTTATATCTTCAGTTATAAATGGATGCTTAATTAGATTTTTAACCGTTAAAAATTACTTTGATATAAAACCAATTATTGCTGATTTAGCTATTATATTAATATTAGGAGCTTTTGGTTATTTTATAAAACCAAAGCACCAATTTAAATACTTTTTCACAATATCATGTATTTTTGTAGTTTTATGTGTTATTAATTCAATGTATTATACAAATTACTTATCATTCGCATCATTTTCTTTATTAGAAACATCATTACAAGTAGTGGACGTAGGAGATGCTGTTGTAGAAAATGTCATGGAAATGAAGGATTTTTGCTATATTTGGCAAATTCTAGCTATGATTTTTGTTCATAAAAGTCTAAAAAAGAAAAAGTATTATGATCGCGTTTCAAAGATAGAGGTTGGTCGCATTAGAGCTGTAAACACTTTAATTGTTGGACTTATTTTAATTGGATTATTTATTTCAACAATGAGTTCTATTGATATTAGTCGTCTTAGTAAACAATGGAACCGTGAATATATTGTTATGCGTTTTGGTATTTATACATATCAAATAAACGATTTATTCGCAACTGTAAAATCACAATTAAACCCATTATTTGGTTATGATAAAAATGCTAAAAAATTTAGGGAATACTATGAAAATAAAAAAGATGAAACTAAAACAAATGAATATACAGATATGTTTAAAGGTAAAAACATTTTACTAATACACGCTGAAAGTATTCAAAACTTTACTTTAAATACAAGTTTTAACGGTGTAGATGTTGCGCCAAATCTAAAAAAACTTGCTAGTGAAGGATTATATTTTTCTAACTTTTATGCTCAAGAGAGTGTTGGAACTAGTAGTGATAGTGAGTTTACTCTTAGTACATCTCTTATGCCAGCTAGTAGTGGAACTGTTTTTGTTAGTTACTGGGATAGAGAATATGAAACTCTACAAAAATTATTAAAAAAACAAGGGTATTATACTTTTAGTATGCATGGTAATAACTGTTCTTTCTGGAATCGTAATAATGCTCATAAAAGTCTTGGATATGAAAAATTCTATTGTTACAATAAAGATTTCAATATTGATGAAACAATTGGATTAGGATTATCTGATAAATCATTCTTTAGACAAGCTAGTGAAAAAATCAAAAAAATAAGTGATGAACATACTAACTTTATGGGAACTTTGATTATGCTTACTAATCATACACCATTTTCAGATATTGAAAGTCATAGTGATTATGAAGTAACATATAAATATAAGAAAAAAAATGAAGAGACAGGACAAGAAGAGGAAGTTACTGCTCCATACATGGAAGGAACTAAACTTGGAAATTACTTTAAATCAGTTCATTATGCTGATGAGGCTATAGGTCAATTAATTGATGAATTAGATCAAAATGGTGTTCTTGATAATACTGTAATCGTTATCTATGGAGATCATGACGCAAAATTGAAAAAATCAGAATTTAAACGTTTCTATAATTACGATCCTGAGACTGATTCTGTTTTAGACAAAGATGATCCTAATTATAAAGAAGTAGATTATTATCAATATGAATTAAATCGTAAAGTACCATTTATTATTTGGTCAAAAGATAATAAAGATAAAGCTAAAGAAACAAAAAAAATAATGGGTATGTATGATGTAATGCCAACTTTAGGAAATATGTTTGGATTCAAAAGTAAATATGCTTTAGGACATGATATATTTAGTGTTGATGAAAATGTTGTATTCTTCCCAGATGGAAATTGGTTAACTGATAAAATGTATTATAATCAAAGTAAAGAAGAAGGAAAATTATTGAATCCTGATGATACTGTTAGTGTTGATTATATTCAAAAATATAATAAATTAGCTGATGAAGCCGTTTCTATTTCTGATTCAATTATTGTATATGACTTAATTAAAAAGGAAGAAGCAAAAGAGAAATTAACAAGTGAGGTAACAAATGAAAGCAAATAAAAAGAAAAGAAAATTAAAAACATCCTTTATATTAACGATTTTAATAATAATAATAATCGCAATTTTAGGTTTTTGCATTAAAGACATCTTCGATAGTTTAAATACTAAATCACAAAAGAAAGTTGAAGTGCTTGATACTATTAAAGGGTATGGATATCAACTTAATGAAAATGATCCTGAGTATTTTAAAGAATTATTCAAAAAATTAAAAAAAGAATTAGAAAGTGACGATATGGATGAAGAAGAATATGCTAAAATAATGAGTAAAATGTTTATAGCAGATTTCTATTCATTAGATTGTGCAATCAACAAAAATGATGTTGGTGGAACACAATTTGTTTATAAAGATTATCAAAATGATTTTGAATCTTATGCTAAAGATACTGTTTATCGTTACGTAGAAAATAACATCTATGGAAATAGAAAGCAATCATTACCAAATGTTGAAAAAGTGTCGGTTTCAAAAATTGAGCAAGATGCTTATGAAACAGAAGTAGCAAGTGATGATAAAGCTTATTATGTAACTTTAAAAATTACATATAAAGAAGATTTACAATATCCAACCGAAAGTAATTTAATCTTAATTCATAGTAATGATAAACTAGAAATAGCTGCAATGAATTATGAAAAATAAGAAAAAGACACAAAATTCCTTGTGTCTTTTTATGTGTGATAATTTCTTATCACATTAATATTATGTATATAGATTAAATTTATATACAAAAAAATTTAAAAAAAAGAATTATTGTGTTATAATATGGGATCAAGGACGTGATTTTATGAAAGATGAAACTTTATATTTATATCCTCTAATAATTGATTCATATAGAAAACTAATGTCAAAATATATAGAATTAACTAATTTAACTGGAGAAAAATATATAACTAAGATGGAAGAAATTAAAAAAATAGTTGACTATGAAAACTCTATATACAAAGAAAAATATGTTCAGTTAAAAGACTTAAATGAATTTGTTATAGCATTATTAGAACAAATTGAAAATATTGAAGAATGTTATATAGAAAAAACAGAAGAAGTTTTGATTTATCGTATCTTTTCTAAAATTGTATTAGGAAATTGGAAATATGCAAATAAAGAAAAAAAGTTGAAAGAATTTAAAAAAGAATTGGAAAAAGATTGGAACATAAGAAAGATAATGTCAATGTTTTATATAAGTATGATAAATGAAGAGATTAATGAACAAAAAGATTTAAAAATACAAAAAATATTAAAAGAAATGATGTATTGTGAAATTTTTTCAGATGCTATGCTTGAGGAAGAAGTATTAAAAAATGACTTTAATATTTCAGATAGTCAAAGTTATTCTATGTTGATGGCAAATGATAAAAAAATAGAACAAATAGCAATTATGAATTATGATAGTAGTTTAGATAAAATATTAAGAATGGATGATAAAAATTTAGAAGAAACTGAAAAGGAAGCTTTGCTAATTTATTTAATTAATCGTTTAAAAGCAAATTTAATTTTACTTTCTGATGAAAAAATAGCTGATTTAAATTATGAATTTCATTCAAAAATTGAAAATTTAAATAATATTAAAATTCAAAATATGGTTCAACAATTATATTCAGATTTAAGAAAAAATATAAAAAAATATCGCAAAAATAAATAGCTACTTTAGTAGCTATTTTAACATAGAAGTAATTAACTTAATTACTTCTTTTTTCATTATATCGTAATTTAGTTGTTCATGTTTATGATAAACAATTTCATGACATAAATTATCAATAACACCTATTATAATATGAACTTTTTCTTTTAAGTGATTTGTTGTAATTTCATTATTTTCTAATAAAGATACAATTTTATTAGTCATTTCTAATTCTGAATTTTTAAAAATATTTTTAACATCTTCATCTAAATGTGACATAGCCATCAATTCTTCATGAGCTTTTTTAGAAATGGTATGTGATTTAATAAAATTATCAATCATGTCACTTAAAATTTCATCTAAATTGTTTAAATCAATTTTTTGTGTCTTTAAAGTATTTAGCATAGGATACATAATTTTATTAGCATAGTTTTCAACACCAGCCATAAAAATATCCTTTTTATCATTAAAATATTGATAAATGATGCCAGTAGAAACACCAGCATACTTTGCAATTTCATTTGTATTAGTATTGTAATATCCATTATTACACATAAGTTCAAAACCTTTTTCAATTATCTTATTTCTTTTTTCAATTGAACGCTTTTGAGTAGGAATTCTAATTTCAGACATAATATCCACCTCTTTTATAATTATAACTTCTAATAAAAAATAAATCAATAAAATGTGATAAAATATTCATATTTTATTGACTAATCAAGTAAATAAAAGTATAATTGTTTTGTAATGTGATATAAATTTCATATTTTGAAGAGGTGAATTAAATGGAAGAACTTATTAAATTTAAAAAAGTAAAAAAAACATATCAAGTAGGAGAAAAAAATTTTAATGCATTAGATGGAGTAGATTTTTCAATCAATAAAGGAGAATTTGTTGTTATTTTAGGACCAAGTGGAGCAGGTAAATCAACCTTATTAAATTTACTTGGTGGAATGGATAAAGCAACATCAGGAGATATTATTATAGGTGAAGAAAAAATATCTAAATACAATGATGAACAATTAACCAAATATCGTGCTGAAAATGTTGGGTTTATTTTTCAATTTTATAATATATTGCCAACTTTAACAGTTTTAGAAAATGTTGAAATAGTACAAGATATCGTAAAAAAACCAAAAAGCGCTAAAAAAATTCTAAAAGAAGTAGGACTTGGAAAACATTATAATAAATTTCCAAATCAATTATCAGGAGGAGAACAACAAAGAGTATCGATTGCACGTGCAATAGCTAAAGATCCATTATTACTATTATGTGATGAACCAACAGGAGCTCTTGATTCAAAAACAGGTGTAGAAGTTTTGAAATTATTGAAATCACAATGTGATGCTAATAATGGAGAAAATACAGTTATTATCGTTACTCATAACGCTTTAATCGCTGAAGTAGCTGATCGTATTATTAGATTAAAAAATGGTAAAATAGAATCCAATGAAATCAATAAAAAACCTAAAAAAATTGATGAAGTGAAGTGGTAATATGTTAAGAAAGAAAATGATACGTGATATAAAAAATAATTTATCACAATTTATTACAATCTTTTTAATGGTTTTTATTGGAGTATTAGTTTATGCGGGAATTGCATCATATATGAATGGAATGGTAAACTCAGCAAATAAATATTATAAAAAAAGTAATTTGCAAGATTTAAATATTATAAGTAAATCAATAACTAAAGAAAATTTAGATCAAATAAAAAAAATGGATCATGTCAAGGACGTTGAAAGAAAAATTACTGTTATGACAACGGAAAAAGGAAAAAAAGATAAAACGATTCAACTTAATTTTATTGAGACAAACAATATATCTAAATTTCATGTTTTTAAGGGTGAAAAATTCGATGCTGATAAAAAAGGAATTTGGGTAGATAATTTTTATGCAGAAAACAATAACATTAAAATTGGTGATGAAATTACATTAACATATGAAGGGGTAACTTTAAAAGAAAAAGTTGTAGGAATTATTAATGTTCCTGATCACGTTTATGATATTAAAGATGAATCAGAATTATTTCCAACTCATAAGGATTATGGATTCGCATATGTAAGTATTAATGAAATGCCTGCAGATATAATAAAAAAACAAGTAATGAAAGAAATGCAAATCGAATCAGAAGAAAAACTAGAAAAAATGATTCCAAATTTTAATTATAAAGATTATTTAGTATTTAATTATGCTATGGTTGATGTAGATGCAAGTAAAAACAAAGTAAAAGTAAAAGAAGATATCGAAAAAAATGTAAGTAATATAATTGCAGTTTCAGATATTAAAGATTCTATATCATATTCAATGTATCAATCAGAAATAGAAGAAGGAGAAACATATATTGGGGTTTTCTCAGGATTATTCTTATTTATAGCTCTACTTTCAGTAATTACAACAATGACTAGAGTTATTAAAAAACAAAGAACACAAATTGGAACTCTTAAAGCACTAGGATATTCAAATCGTCGTGTAACATTACACTATGTTGGATATGGATTCTGGATTTCATTGTTTTCATCAATTGCTGGTTTAATATGTGGACCATTATTAATAGGTAATTTATTTATTGGAATGGAAATGAGTTTTTTTGAGGTACCAAATGGTCATTTTGCGGTTGCCAAAGAAAGCTTTATTGTTGCTATATTAGTAGTAATTGCTGTAAGCATTGTAACTTATTTTACATGTCGTAAATATTTAAAAGAAAATCCAGCTGAAACCCTTCGTGTTCAAATGCCAAAAGTAAAAGAAAAAAGTCTTAACTTAACAACGAAAGGTTTATTTAAAAAACTAAGTTTTTCTTCCATATGGAATGCTAGAGATATCTTTAGAAATAAAGTACGTACGATGATGGGAATAGCAGGGATAGTTGGATGTGCGATGTTACTTGTATGCGCTTTTGGTATGCTTGATAGTATGAATGGTTATATTTCATGGCAATTTGATAAATTATATAATTTCAAATATAAATTTACACTAAATAAAAATTATACAAATGAAGAATTAAATAACATTGTAGATAAATATGGTGATAATACATCTGAAACTCTAAATATCGAATTTATTAACGATGATAAAAAAATAAGTAATACTATTTACATTGATAATAGTAATAACTTAGTTAGATTTACAGATGAAGATAAAAAATATATAAAATTAAAAAATAATGGTATTTATATAACTTTAAAATTAGCCGAAACAGAAAATCTTAAAATAGGTGATACTGTTAAATGGCATATTTATGGACAAGATAAATATTATGAAACAAAAATAATAGGATTTGATCGTGATCCACAAACACAAAATTTTAAAATGACAAGAAAATCTTTAGAAAAACTAGGAATTGAATATAAACCAAATGTCGTTTATTCAAATAAAAAAGTAGATACAAATAAAAAAATAGCAGGTGTTGAACTTATTCAAGATATTAGTTCAATAAAATTAGGAATTGAAAATATGATTAGTACAATGAAATCAATGATTGTTCTAATAATTGTTGTAGCAGTTATTTTAGGTATTGTTATTATCTATAACTTAGGAGTTTTATCATTTACAGAAAAACAATATCAATTTGCAACTTTAAAAGTGTTAGGATTTAAAGATAAACAAATCAAAAAGATTTATACTAAACAAAATAATTGGATTACACTTATTTCAATTATTATAGGACTTCCTTTAGGATACTTACTTTTAGACTTCATCTTTGTTTCAGCTTTATCAGACGGTTATGACTTTAATGCTAAAGTAGAATTAATATCTTATATATATGCCGCACTTGGTACGCTTATTGTCTCTTTTATTGTTTCAAAAATATTAGGTAAGAAGGTAAATAAAATAGACATGGTTACAAGTCTAAAAGGAAATGAATAAAAAAATTTTGTATGAAATACAAAGTTTTTTTTTAAAACTTACTAACCGTGTTGTTAAAGTTCTGTAGATATGGTACAATTACAGTGTTAAGATAGGAGAAATCAATATGAAAAAAATATTAATTATAAATGTCGTACTTGTTATGATATTTACACTTTCAATGTGTGGTTGTTCAAAAAAAGAAACAAAAGTTAAGAGTGTAAAAAAAGAAAAGGTAGTTCAAAATAAAGAAAAAGATGTTGTAAAAAATCAAGAAATAGAAAATTTTAAAATGACAAATACATCTTTGAAGTATGATGGTGGTTATTCTACTTTAGAAACTGATGTAAAAAATATTTCAAATGAAACTAATTATTTAAAATCATTTGATATTATTGTAAAAGATAAAAGTGGTAAAGAAATGATAAAATTAGTAGGTTATATTGGTGAAGAAATTTCAGCTGGTGAAACGAAGAAAATAATAAGTAAAACGGATATGGATCTTTCAAAAGCTGGTAGTGTAGAATATACAATAAATAGATAAAGGTTTAAAAGGAGAAATAAAGTGAAAAAACTTTTATTAACCATTGCACTATTTGGTATTTCATGATACACAAATAATAAAAATACAACTAAAGTAAAATTAGAATATGATAAATAAGTAAATAAAATTCTTTTGTTAGAAAGTAGAGGAGATAATAATGATAAAATTAGTTTTAGTAAGACATGGACAAAGCATTTGGAATTTAGAAAATCGCTTTACAGGATGGACAGATGTTGAATTATCAGAAAATGGTATTAAAGAAGCCAAAGAAGCTGGAATTGTATTAAAACAAAAAGGATTTACGTTTGATATAGCTTTCACATCTGTATTGAAAAGAGCAAATGATACTTTAAATTATATTTTAGAAGAACTAGATTTGAAAGATATCCCTATAAATTATAGTTATAAGTTAAATGAAAGACATTATGGAGCACTACAAGGTTTAAATAAAGATGAAACAAGAAAAAAATATGGAGAAAATCAAGTCTTACTTTGGAGAAGAAGTGCTGATGTAAGACCACCTTCTTTAACGAAAGATGATCTACGATATCCAGGTAATGATCCTAAATATAGTAATTTAAAAGAATCAGAACTACCACTTACAGAAAATCTAGTAGATACTATTAAAAGGGTAGTTGAATACTATAATTCTGATATAAAAAAAGAATTGGAACAATCAAAAAAAGTAATCATAGTAGCTCATGGAAATAGTTTAAGAGGATTAATGAAATATTTGGATAATTTAACAGATGAAGAAGTAATAAAACTAGAAATAGAAACAGGTAATCCTATTTGTTATGAACTAGATGATAATTTAAAACCAATTAAACATTATTATTTAAAATAATCAAAAAACCAGCAATACTGGTTTTTTAGTTTATTCCATATAAGTTAGTAACTGGATCTTTAAATAAACCGATATGTGGTGGAAAAAAAGTAAAAAAGATAAAACTGAATAATAATAAAATAACTAGAAATGAAATATTACATGGACAATTGTTTTTTTTTATATAAGCATATATTTGACCTAGAATAGTTGCTATAAAAAACTACTAATATCTAAAAAGGCATAGTTAGTTCCGATAATAATTGTTATTAACATAGGAAAAAATAAAAGTTTTAAATGTTTCCAAGTACTTTCATTAACAGCACTAAAAATGCCAACTATATGATTATTATTTGAAAAAGCAAATGTAAAATAGTACCAAGTATTAGTATAAAGACAGTACTTAAAATTTCAAATAATAGAAAAATTTTTTCATATTTCATCCTTAATTAGACTTATGTAATATAATTAAAAATATATTTAAATAGTGGAATTAAATAAAATATAGTGAATATAATCATATGGACAAACTTTTTGAAAGGAAGATGATTATCAATAAAATATTAATTCCTAAATATTCTAATTTAGAAGAAATAATTAATTCAGTTTCACATGGAATAGGTTCAATTTTAAGTATTTATGGTTTAGTTTTATTAAAAAATACCAAAAGTATAGAGGCATTAGTATTTGGAATAACGTTGTTTTTACTTTATACTATCTCTTGTATTTACCACGCTATACCTTTTAATTTAGAAATAAAAAAACTATTTAGATTATTAGATCATTGTATGGTTTTCTTATTAGTATTTGGAACAATTGTCCCTGTTGCGTTAGTTGGGATAGGTAAAATAAGCGGCGTTATATATTTTTTCCTTGTTTTAATTTTAACTATTATTGGTTTAATATTTACAATAACTAAATTGGATAAAGTGCAAATATTAGAGGTTATTTGTCATTTAATAAATGGATGGGGAATTATCTTGTTTTCAAAAACACTAATTACAAATTGCGGAATACTAAGTTTTATATTTATTATGTTAGGTGGTATGGTTTATACGATTGGAGCCGTTTTATATTGTAGAGGAGCTAAAAAAAAATACTATCATTCAGTATTTCATTTTTTTTGTTTATTTGGTTCATTTTTTCATTTTTTAGCTATTTATTTAATTTGTTTTTGATATAAGTAATTAATATTGGTAATAAAGATAATATAACGATGGCAATAATAATTAAAGTAAAGTGTTCTTGAACAGCTTTGATATTACCAAATAAGTATCCCATTGTTAAAAATAATGAAACCCATACAATTCCACCAATGGCATTATATTTTATAAATTTAGGATAATGAAGTTCTCCCATTCCAACAACAAATGGAACAATAGTTCTAATTATGGGCATAAAACGAGCTAATAATACAGCCGTTCCTCCATATTGTTTTACTAAGTCTTCAGCTTTTTTTAGGTTTTCATCTTTTATTAATTTGAATTTTTTATTATTTAGTATTTTTTTACCAAAGTGTTTTCCAATTTCATAGTTAACAGTATCACCTAGAATAGCACTCATTATGATTATTATAATTAGTAACCAAAAGTTCATTTTTCCAATAGCAGCAAATGTACCAGCAGCAAAAATTAATGAATCTCCAGGTAAAAATGGTAAGAAAACTAAACCTGTTTCACAAAAAATAATTATAAACAATATGGGATATATAAAATTTCCATATTCTTGAATAAATTGCCCTATATATTGATTACAATGTAGTAAAAAATCAATTAATTGCATTTATATCCTCCTTAACTTTATCAATTATAATATGAAAAATTAACTATTTAAACTTTACGTAGTGTATTCCTAATTTTTTATAGATAGAAGACGCTCTTGGAAGTTTAAAAATTCTTGCAAATAACAAATTATAAAATTCATCAATTAAAACGATTGTACAAAGACTAAAACTGATTATTAAAAATAATTTTTTATTCATTTTTCGCGCTAAATAGAAACAAGCTGGAATAATTCCATAAATTAAAAGTAGGCTTGATAGTCCAAAAAAGAAAGCACTTCTAAAACATACAAATCCACCAATATTTCCAAAGTTTAAAATTTCTGCGTTATAGTTCCAACATCTAAGACCATCACGTAAAAGATACATCCCAAGTCCAGAAAAATATTCTAAAATACCACATGATATAAAACCTATTAAAAATACTTGAAATGGTTTTTTGCGCCTTTTATAAGTTAAAAAGTAAATCATAATTGACCCTGTAGCATATATATTTATCCAAGGTAAGAAATTCCCACCTCTCCAAAAAAATTCTTTCATACCACCATTAAAGTAATAAAAAATAAATTCATATATAAAACCAAAAGTACCAGCAATTACAATAATTAAACTAAATATTCCAAGCGTTGTTAATTTATCAAATGAATAATCATAATTTAAATATTTTTTATATTTTTCCTTCATATTTCATACACCATACTTCCTAATACTATTCTTTTTGATTATAACATATTAATTAAAAATAAAAAACCAATCATTGATTGATTTTAAATATTAAATTTCTACAAAATACTTTTTAATTATTAAGTTTACATTTGAAAAATCAATATTAGCAGTTTGAGCATCACCAGTAATTCCACATTGAATATATAAATCTGTTTTTGCATCAAATTTGGTAACAATCGTTTCTGAACAATCCATTCTAGAAGTACTTCCAGCTTTTAATTCGAATGATAAGTCTTGTATAACAGCTCCATTAGAATTTGATAAATGAAAGATTGCACCGTGACTTTGATCAACACCAGATATTTGCCCACAAAGGGTAATTTCATAATATCCGGGTTGCATTACAGAAAAATGTGTATCATTTAATTTAACTATGATATCATTATTTTCGGGAATACTTATTAATTCTTGAAATACCATAATTCTGGAGTAGTGAGCTTGAGCATAACTTGCAAACAAAATAGCCTCATAATTAGTTTCTATCGGTTTTGCCTGACCAGTATCACCTTTTGGACCAGTAGGGCCAATATCACCTTGGGGTCCCGTCGGACCGATGTCACCTTGAGGTCCCGTCATACCGATATCGCCTTTTGGACCCTTAACATCACCTATATCACTCCATGTATCTTTAATAGAATCCCATATATATAAATCATTGTTAATAATGTAACAATCTCCATTTGTACCTGTTGGATGATTTTTAATTAGTTCCTCTAATGAATTATAACTACCTAATATTTCCAAACCTTTTCCAGCAGGTCCAGTTGGACCAGGAATCATTTGACAAGGATATATTCCTATTTTTTTTAATCTTTTTTGGATTTTAGCATTTTCCACAATTTCCGATATTTTATTTTCAAAATTCATTTTTCATCCCCCATTTAGTTATTACAATATATGAGGTAAAATGTTTTTTGATTGTGGTATAATGTAGTAAAGTAAAAATTAAGAAAGGAATTAAAATATGAATAAGAAAATAGATTTGCACATACATACTAATAAATCAGATGGAAAACTTAGTCCAAAGGAGGTAATTGATGAGGCATTAAAAAATGGTGTTAGTACAATTGCAATAGCTGATCATGATACTATAGAAGCATATAGTGATGAATTATTTAATTATGCAAAAAAAAATAATATTAATATTATACCAGCAGTTGAAATATCTACTAAAACTAAAAAGGGTGGAGTCCATGTACTTGGATATAATATAGATTATAAAAGTGAAGAATTCAAAAAAAGATTATTTGCATTAAGAAATATAAGACATAATTATTTATATAAAGTCGCTGACAAAATAAGTGATTTAGGTTATAAAATTGATGTAGAGGCTCTTGATAAAATTGATGCTGTTACAAAAGCTCATATTGCATCAAATGTGGTTGATAATAAAGAAAATGAAACCTTATTAAAAGAAGTTTTTGGATATATTCCAAGTAGGGGAGAATATATTGAAACAATAATGAATGAAGGATGTCCTGCATATGTTAAAAAGGAAACGTTAACACCAAAAGAGGCTGCTCAAATAATTAGACAAGCTGGTGGTAAGGTAGTTTTAGCTCACCCAGTTGCATATGAATATGAAGATAATTTAACCGAAGAAGATATTTTAAATTTAGTAAATGAAATGCAAGCAGATGGAATTGAAGCTAATTATATTTATATAAATAGAAGTAATAATGATGAAAAAATAAATGATACTAAAAAATGGAGAGATTTTGCTAAAAAAAATAATTTATTTACAACTATAGGATCTGATTTTCATTATGCTGATGGTATTGCACCTTTAATTGGTCTTGTTAGTGAAAATTTAGATTTAGATGATAATTATTTTGAAGAAGTTTTAAAAAATTTAAATAATTAGAAATTATTTACAAATAATAAAATGTAAATAATTTTTTTTAAAAAGTCTTGACTTAGAGTTAACTCCAAGTATTATTGTGTTATAAATAGAAGGAATATAATGTTAGATAAAATTATAAACTAATGATAAAAACTATTTATTTCATAATTAGTAGCAAAAATACGTGTAAAAATATATCTTTTATATATTAGGAAGTTTTTTAAATTAAATAAATTGAAGATTAAAAAATAAATATAGACAAAAATTTGACAAGTAAATACATTTTTTTAATAAGTTAAATTTTAATAATCTAATTCAAAAAATTACATTTGTTGTAAATAAATTAATATTTTTATTTATTTTTTTCGTTAAGTACACTATATTTTTATTACATATTAATTATACATTTTAAAAGTATTTTCATAAATTAAAATAGAAGAATTGAAATATGATAATTGATTCTAAAAAAATAGAGGAGGGTGTATAATGAATAGTTGTAATGATTATGAGCGAATAAGAAAAAAAATTGAAGAAGAAAGAAAAAAATACAAATTTTGTTATGTGCAAGGTCCAACCGGACCACAAGGAATAAAAGGAGAACAAGGACCACAAGGAGAAAAAGGGGAACGAGGAATACCAGGCCCTGTAAGTATTGGAGTTGGAGTTACAGAAACAGTAGAAGCGTTTGAAGACGCTAAAGTAGAAAATGTTGGAACGAATGAAGATGCTATCTTAAACTTTAAAATACCTAGAGGAGAACAAGGAATAGAAGGAAAAATCGGACCACAAGGAATACCAGGTCCAAAGGGAGAGAAAGGAGAACAAGGACCACAAGGAATAAAAGGAGAAAAAGGAGATCAAGGACCATCAACTATCCAAATTGGAAATATTGAAACAATAGAGCCAACAGAAGAAGCTGAAGTAGTAAACGTTGGAACACCAGTAGATGTAGTTTTAGATTTTAAAATACCTAAAGGAGAACAAGGAGAACAAGGACCAAGAGGGCTTCCTGGAGAAATAGGGAGAACAGAACACATTGCTATAGATGAAACTGAAACATTAGAACCTGGAGAACCAGCGCAAGTTATGGATACTTTTGAAGATTGGGTTCATCATTTAGCGTTTTTAATTCCAAAAGGAGCTAAAGGAGATGTTGGAGAAAGAGGACCACAAGGTCCTGCAGGTCCTCCAGGAACAGAATTTGTATCTTCTTATGGGATTAGATATTCAATGACTGATACACAACTTACATTATCACAAGGAACTGATACAATAATTCCACTACCTGAAAAAGGAACAGCCTTTCTTACAGAATATCCAGATAATAATTCTATTAAGATAAAAGAAGGTGGAGTATATTTGGTATCATATTTATTATGTGGAGCAACAAATGAAGAATGTTCTATAACTATGTCCGTTAGAGCAAATGATGTACTACAACCTGCTACAAGTGCAACAAGTGAATTTAGCGCCCAAATAATTAATAATATAAGTGGAACAACAATTGTATCATTACAAGCAAATGATCTTATAACTTTAAATGTAAAATCATCTAAAGTGGTTGATTTGAAATTTAATGGAAGTACTAATGCAATGTTAAGTGTTACTAAAATACATTAAGAATGGGGAACTCCTATTCTTTTTAATTACTTCATTTTTAATTTTTAACATAAATTATTATAAAGGAAGGTGATAATTATTCAAATAATAGATAATAATACAGTTGTTGTTATGACTAGTGATGAATTAAAACAAGTTTTGAGTGAAGATAATGGTTATGAATATGTTTATTTAGGAAATGATATTAATGCTACAAGTGGTTTTGTTATAAATAGTAGTAAAGGTAAAATTGTTATTGATGGAACATATAATAATACAAAATATACTTATACAAATAATTTAAGTTCGGAAGAAACGGTTATAAAAGTAAGCACAGCTAATAAAAGAATCATATTGAAAAATATGAATATAGTATCTTCACATGGTTATGGAGTTATTTATGTTCCATCTCATCCAAACTATTCTAATGTGGTAGTAGAATATAATAATATAAATTTTAGTGGAATCGAACTTTCACAAAATTATTATGGAACTACTAAAATTATAGATTCTGTTTTAGAAGTGAAAGATACTAATAATGTTTCCGCACAAAGAGCCTGTAATTCCAATAGAATAATAATAGATGGAAATACAACAATTACAAGTGATTCAAATACAAATACAATTTTCTTTTTTAATGATGTTATACCATCATTAGTTAAAATTATGCCAAATAGCAGAGTAAGTATTACGACTAATAGAGAATTTATGAATGGAACTAATAGGTTGGATTTAATAGTAGGGCATGGTGCAGAATTTCTTTTAACAACAGGAAATGGTTTTGCAATAACAACAACACATGGTGCTAGAAATGTTTTAATAGAAGAAATGGCTAATTTTACATTTATTGAAAAAAACCATCAAAGAGTTCCAATGTGGAATGTATTTGGAGATTTTAAAGTTTCAGAAGGAGCAAGCATATCTGTAATAAACACATATATGACAACGCCATCAGATAACTATAATATTTATTTTAAAGGAACTAATCAGAAGTTTATACTAGATAATCCAAAATATGTAAATATTTATACCAAAAATGCGAATGTAGTCTATACCAATAATCCTGTTGATTTTTCCTTTAGCTTTAGTAGACTTAACATGTGGATATATGCTCTAGATTATACTTCTGCTTGCACACTTGATGATACACCAGCATTTTATTGGTATAAAGAAAATACACCAGCTAAAATAACGGGTGTATTAAATAAAGATAGTACTACAGTTACATCACATAATTTTACAGATACTGAGTTAAGTTCAATATCAGATATAAATAGTTTTTCCTTTCAAGATAAAAAAATATTAACTATCGGAATGGTTAAGATAAATGTCCATCCAATTACAAATTCTATAGATACTATTTCAGGACATACCATACCATATGCAAACGTTAAAATGGAATATAATAATAAAAGTTTAACAGCAGTCTCAGATGAAAATGGTTTTTTTGAAGTAAATGTTGATTCTGCTATTTTAGATAATACAAGAGTTAAAATAACATCTTGTTTAAATAGTTGTTTTACTGAAAGAAATGTAATAACACCTTTTATGGGAGAGTTAACTCTTTTAAAAGCAACAGAAAATATTCCGTTTAGTATGATACCGTCTTCAACTAATCCAATTATATTACCTAAAAAAAATGAAACAGTGGTAACTGTAGTTGATAGTAGAGTAAATAGTACTAACTGGAAATTATATTTAAATTATACAAATCCAATGATAGATAGTACAGGTAAAGTACTAATAGATTCATTATTTTTTAAGAAATTTAATAATGAAGAAGCTCTTTTAAATACAAATAAAAAATTAATATATGAATCAAGTGATAATGGGGGAGTAGTAGGTGTAAGTAATGTTACATTTTCGACCGATAAAGGATTGTTTCTAAAACCTAGCAAAGATTTGCTTGAAGATGAAGATTATTCTACATTAATAATTTGGAGTATTGAGGCATAATACCTTTACAAAAAAGAAAATTGATTCATAAAATATATTGTAATGAGGTGAATTATGACAAGTGATTATATTTATATTAAACTTTGCAGTAATAAAAGTATAAGTCTAAGTAATTTAAAAATAAAATTAAAAGATAAAAGTAATAAGATTGTTTTTAATGGAACAATAGATTGTTTTGGAAAACTAAAAATACCAGTATGTAATAATGAGGTGTATAAATTAGTCATATATTCTAATTTATCAATTGTGGTAGTACCTTTAATTGCAAAAAAGGATAGATTTTATTGTATAAATATTGATAATAAACCAAGAAAAGAACATCTTATTACGATAATGTTAATGGATAAAAATTATCCAAATATAAAAATAGAAGGGGGGAAAATGATATTATGGCAAGACACACAATTCCAATAACGAACGGAAAAGGAAGCCTTGAACTTGTAACTGGTACATATAATGCCCAAGCTGTAGCTGGTGGATATGATGCAACAACACTTGATCCCAAAAGTGTAACTATTATAGATGGAACAGATACATATGCTTTTACAATAAGTGCAAAAGGAACTTTAACACTTCATGTTACAGATACAGGAGATCCTAATACAGGAATACAAATTGTTGGCGCTAAATTTATAAGAACAGATAGTACGGGAACGATAGTTGGAAAGGAAATAACAACTAATGAAGATGGGAATGCTGTATTTAACAATGTTCCTTTTGCTGAATCTGGAAGTACAGCAATATATTATAAGCAAATATCAAGTGATGGAGGTCACACATTTGATGATACTATTAAATCAATTGTTATGACTGAATCATCTGAAACAGTGCAAATAACAAACCCAACAGCACCAGTTAGAAACTTCACATTAATGGATGCAAGTTTCCCTAATATACCAGTTATAGATGGTCAAATAATACTTGAAGATAATTAAAAAAGAAGCAAAAACTTTATAAAATTTGCTTCTTTTTTAAATGTTTCAAAACTGTGAAAATTCTTTTTAGCTATAAAATTTAGTATAGATTAATTTGATGTTAAAAAAATGTAGATTCTTTTAATTTAAATCCACATCTTTTATTTTTTTGTTCTTTTTATGAGTTTAGCATGAACTACCATTTTATCATTATCATTATAACAAGTTGATAAAGTAAGTATATTATCGTTAGATCCTACATTTGTATTAAATCTATGATTACTTCTGTTTTTAATCATATCTAAAAAGTTTTGATATTCGGTATCATTATAAAAATCAGTTTGTAAGTAATCACTAGTAGTAGGTATATGATAAATACTAAATATTTGCCATAAACTATTTTCTGTTTCTGTGGATATTTTAATGACATAATTATTTGTGTTGTTTAGCCATCTATTATTTAGAACTTTTTTTAGTGTTCCAAACATAGTTTTATCAGTTCTTCCATGAGCATAAATAATAGTGTTTTTGTTATTGGTGTTATTGTTTCTATAGTCTAAAAACACCCATCCTGCTGAATTATATGATTTATTGAAACTATGAGTAAGATAGTATTTATTATCTTTACTTTGAACAAAAGGATAATTTATATTAGTACCGTTGACTTTAATCCACCCAACAATATCTGGATTAGTTTTTTTTAAATCGTTAAAATTAACATTTATCATATTCATATTCATATTTATATAATCCCAATAAGGATTTCCTTTTGAAATTTCTTCTACTGATTCTATTATTTCAGTATTTTCGTTATCTTTTGCATCTTCTACATCAGTGTTTTCTTGTAAATTAAAAATAGTGTTAGCAAGTAAGGCATAAACTTTGATTGCAACACTATTTATTATAAAAACTAAATTTATTTTTTAGAAACTTGAAATTTAATAGTTTTCGTTGAAGATGGATCTAAATCCTCTAAATTTATTGTTAATGTGTGTTCTAAAGCTTCTTTTAATTCACTCCTTGTAGAAACAGTAACTGTTTTATTGTTTATTTTATTCATAAAATCACTTATCCTTTAATATAATATATGAATTTTTAATTGTTTGAATAAGGATGTTTATTTTAATATAGATAATAAAAAATTTCTCTTTTTTTGTTTGATTTGTTATTTAATGTTATAATATGTGTACAAGGTGATTTATATGTTTACAATAATGGACTATTTAAAATTTTATAATAATACATCACTTGATGATGTCGGATGGAATACCTTAGATAATTTAATAGGTGCTATTTTAGTTTATTTGCCTATTCCATCATTTAATGAAAATAAAAATTTGAAAGAATTATATAATTATGTTTCTTCATCAGCATTAGTATCATCAAATTTTATGGAAATAAAAGCAATAGAAATTTTGAATATAATAAAGGATAGTAAAAGATATAATGAAATTATCATTTCTGATTTTAATAATATTAAAAATGATGAAGTTCAATTTGGTGCATGTGTCATAAAAACGAGAAAAGAAAAAATAATAAGTTTTAAAGGAACTGATAGTTCATTGATTGGCTGGCTTGAAAATTTTAGACTTGCTTATGAATATCCTACATATACTCAAAAACTTGCAATTGATTATCTAAAAAATAATATTTCTTTTTTAGACCAAGATGTCTATGTAGTTGGTCATTCTAAAGGTGGAAATCTAGCAATGGCTAGTACTATGGAATTAACAGATTCAAAATTTAGTAAAATTAGAGAAGTATGTAATTTTGATGGACCAGGCTTTAAGAAAAAAGAATATGAAAGTAATAAATATAAAAGATTAAATGAAAAACTTTTAAATATAATTCCAACCGGATCTGTTGTCGGAACTCTTCTTTATAATGATAATTATAAAGTTGTTTCAAGTAATGAAATTGCATTTGAAGAACATTACCCAACATCTTGGAAAGTATTTGGACAATATTTTATAGAAGGTAAACTTTCGGATATAAGTAGACAATTTCATAAAAATGCTTCAGCTGGTCTTGAAACTCTTGATAAAGAAAAATTGAAGAAAACTATAGAAACCGGTTTTAAAAGTTTTGAAAAAGAATATTCAAGTGATTTTAAATTAAATTTTAATGACATTAAAAAATTTTATACCAATATGAAAAATGTAGACCCAGAAATAAGAAACTATATTGATGTAATAATGGATGAATTGATAAGAATTTTTTAAGATAAAAAGTATAATTGAAGTAGTCTAAAAATTAAGCTTTATTAGGAAGTAACAATGGATAAAAAAATAATATTAGATAATGTAGATGTATAAAAATGGTGAAGTAATGCCAGAAGATGTAAATTCTAATTTAGAAAAAAATACAAGAATTTATAGTCGGTAAAAATTATAATATCATTATAAATGAAAAAAACGAATAAATTTATCTTAGATAAAAATATCGAATTTACTGAAATATAAAAAGCTTTAATTTAATACAAGTAATGATACAATAGAATTGTTTTTATGGAGGTTTTGATATGAAAAATGAAGAATTAATAAAACTTAGACAAAATTACAATAAATTAATAAATGAAAGAAATAAGATACTTGCATTAAAATCTAAAATAGAAAAGTTAGAAAAAAATCCTGTAGTAAAAGAGTATTTAGATACAATTTCAGAATATGAAGATAGTAAAGCTAAGTATGTTAATCCCATAGAAAAAAAAGAAGATTCTTATTTTGTTAGAACAGCAGTTAATCAAACTACTATTACACCAAGAGAGGATTATTATGTTTATATGGGAACTTATAAGTATACTAATGAAATGGATATAATACATGCTCCAAATGATATAAGAGTAAATAGAAATGATAAGAATGCTGATTATGTAGTTTATTATAATTTAGAAGCTAGAGCTCATAGTTTCGAAGGACATGTTGAAATTCCTTGCTCAAAAGCTGATGAATTTGAATCTACTCATAAAATAATAGTTCCTAAAAATGTAATTAGTAGAGAGTCATATTTTTATGATTTACAAGAAGAATATTATGAAACAGCTATACTAGAATCAGAAGATAAAGCAATAGAGAAAATTAACAAATTAGTAAAAAATAGATGTGGTTAGATAACATCATATATAATGTAATTGAAAATATGTTTGAAATAATGGTTATTAAAAATAAAATATTGTATAATTTTCTATAGATTAAAACTTTATTTTATATTGGAGGTTATCATATGAGAATTGGAATAGATATTGATAATGTTATAGCAGATTTAGATAAAACATTTTTAGAAGAATTTGAAAAAGAAGATAAAAATAAGAGAAATAATGGAATTATAAATAGAAAAGCTAAACACATTACTGAAGGTATGTTTGATTGGAGTTCAAAAGAAATAGAAGATTTTATCTGCAATAATATGGATAGAATGGCTGAAAAATTCGATTTAATAGAAGATGCTAAGGAATATATTAATAAATTATATGAAGAAAACGAGATATTTTTAATAACACATAGATCAAATCATTTTTTTAAAAATCATGAATTAGTAACTATAAATTGGTTAAATGAAAAAGGTATAAAATACGATAAATTAGTATTTACAAAAAGCAAAGATAAAAGTCCAGAATGTATTGAAAATGGTATAAATATTATGTTTGATGATGAAGCGGATAAATGTAAATATATATTAAATGCAGGAATAGAATGTTTTTTAATGAAAACAAGATATAATGAGAATTATAGTTTAAATATTCCAATAGTAAATGGATGGAAAGAAATATATAGTTTAATCTGTGAAAAAAATAAATATAATGTAATTTTGGATACAGATACATATAATGAAGCAGATGACCAATTCGCATTATCTTACTTACTAAAAAGCAAAGAAATATTCAACATTGATGCTATAACAATAGCACCTTTTAGACATGAAAAATGGCAAGGAACAGTTTCTGATTCTATAGATGCCAGTTACAATGAAACATGTAAAATATTTGATTTATTAGGATTAAAGGATAAATCACTTATATATAAAGGTTCACGTGATTATTTAAAAAATGGATATAATGAAAGAAATTCAGCAGTTAATAAAATAATTGAAATTGCTAACAAAAATAAAAAAACATATATATTAGCAATAGGGTGTTTAACAAATATAGCATTAGCATTAAAATCTAACCCAGATATTGTTGATAAGATAGAAATTGTATGGTTAGGAAGTAACTTTTTATTTGGTACTAATAAAGATTTCAATTTTGATCAAGATGTAGAAGCGGTAAAAGTAGTTTTTGAATCAAAAGTTAAACTTACTGTTATGCCTTGTTCTCCTATAACATCGAATCTAATGACATCAATATACGAATTAGAAAGTGAATTAAAAGGCAAGAACGAATTATGCGATTATTTATGCTATAGATTTTATAATAGAGCCTATGGTCCTACTAAAAGATGGCCACTATGGGATATTAGTGTAATAGCATATATGATAAATAAAAATTGGTTTAATACAATGGAAGTTAGTTGTCCACTTATAAATACTGATAATACTTTTAAACTAACCGAAAACAGACATAGTATAAAATTCGTTAATTATTTAAATGCAAATGAAATATTTAAAGATTTGTTTAGCAAATTAACGGATAATAATTAATGTATAAAGACAATGTTGAGATGATATTGTCTTTATCGTTTTTATAATTTTTCCTCTTTTTTTGAAGACTATTATATAAAAATAAAAACTTACGAACTTTTAAGTCCGTAAGTTGATTTCAAATGGAGCTCTTAGGCAGAATCGAACTGCCGACCTACGGGTTACGAATCCGTTGCTCTACCAACTGAGCTATAAGAGCATTAGCATTTGTAATTATACAATTTATTCAAAAAATTTTCAATACAAAAGACTGAAATTTTAGTAAATTTCAGTCTTTTACATTTTATTTAAACCTTTTTCCTTTTTTTCGTCCATTACCGCTTCTTTTCCCCTTCTTTTGAAGCTCATCATCATTTTTTATCTTGCTATAATTTTCCTGTATTATAATGTTATTATTATAATCATTAAATCCCTCTTTTTTAGAGTTTTCCACATTATCTACTCCAACTTTAGGTGACTCATTTCCATTATAATCCTTTATCATTTTCTTTATAGAATCCTCATCTAAATTTCTTAAACTTTTTGGCAAAATATCTTTATCATATTTATTATCAGTATTATCATCTTCTTCATCATATTCTTTCTTGTTTTTCTTATGTTTTATAATCAATAACATTATAATTCCTAAAACCACAATAACAACTAAAGCCCTAAAAACCCATAATTTAATTTTAAGTTCTTTTACTGTTTTTCCAAATTCATTATCAACCGTATTTGAATCTATTACATTTTTATTTACATATATCTGATATGTTGCTACTTCATCACTTTTTGAATTTGTTACTAAAATTGTAATTATATTTTGTCCATTTTGCAAATTTTCATTTCCTATTATTTCAACCTTGTCACTAGTATTGTTTGTACTTGCTTTAATATCAAGATTTGATTGTTCTCCTTTAATACTAATTTCATATTTATATGTTGAACTCTCAAAGCTTGGCTCTAAATTTACTCCTTCAATCTCTAAATTTGAAAGTTCTAAATCTTTTGAGTTACTACTAGATTTAGCATCTAAATTTTCTGTAGTGTCCTGTTTTTCATTTTTAGACAATCTTTTTATATTTATTGTATATGTTTTAGTTGTTCCATCTTCTGCAGTTACTATAACATTTGCAGTATTTTGACCTTCTTGTAATTTTTTTATTCCAGTTCCTGTTAAACTTGCTTTGCTATCTTTTTTAGTTGCATATATTTCTACCTGAGTAACATTATTTGGAACTGTTACATCATATGATGTTTTGTTTTCTGAAAATCCTGTAAAATCATTTGGATTCATTCCTAAATTACTTAAATTTGCATTGCTTGATTTGGCTTTAGTTTTAGTTGTTGTGTTTGATGTATTAGATTTTTGTGCACTATTGCTACTACTATTAGAACTTGTATTATTACTTGCAAATGTAAAACCTTGTAGTAATACAACAACAATTGTAATTACAAAAAAAATGTTAATTATTTTATTTTTTTTCACTATTATTGCTCCTTTATTTTTTATTAATGTCTTTTATTTTTTATACAATTTTTCTAAAACAAGAATAAACATGGCATGTGACCAACCAAGTCCAATTACCCAGTTTGGTTTTAATGTGTTATTATCTATTTGTTCTCCTAATAAAGAATGTTTTCCAGCAGTCTTTAAAACAAAGTCAAATGTTTCTTTAGCCTTTTTCTTCTCTCCTGTTTCTATATAATATAATGTCATCCAAAGATTTGCAATAACCCATGGTTCTCCTCCCATGTAATGGTCCCCTTCAAATCTTTTATAACCTCCTGTATATGTTCTTAAAGACATATTTATTCTTTCTATTGTATTTTGAATTTTCTTTTCTTTTGGCTTAAATACATTAAATGGAACTACTGTACCAATAAGGCTTATATCCATTTCTTTATCTTCTGTATTTCTTACATAACATTTTTGTTCTTCATCATAAAGATTTGTATTTATATATTTTTTAATCTCTACTAGCAATTTTTCTAATACTTTTTTATTTTTAGAAATTTTTTCCTCTTTCAATCTGTTATTTTCAAATCCTGAAACATCACTTCCAAGTACTTCATATATTTTTAACATTGAATCAAAAGCAGAATATATACTTGCTAAAGAATATAAATGTATTCCTTCGCACATTTCCCATAAATCATAGCTTACATGGTATTTATGTCCATTTTGCTTTACCATGTTTTCTATTTCTTCTTTAACCACATCTTTTTTATCATCTTCTGTTACATTAATTTCTAGCCAATCTTTAACATATTTTTTTAAGAAATCTACTGCTTTTTCGCACATTGGAAGAACAGATTTTAAAAATTTTTCAGACTTTGTATATTCATAATGGTTATATACCCCATATACTACACTTGCAGTTTCGTCTACTTGATAGCCCCAACATGGTGCAAGCTTACCATCTGTAAAAAATCTTTGCTCCCACATTCCATTTTTACTTTGTGTTTTTTTACAAAATACTTTATAAAATTTTTCAGTATCTTTTTCCATTTTTAAAATGTCTAAGGCATTTGCAATAAATACTGCATCTCTTGGCCAACAATATGCATATCTTCCACATTTAGTAAAATCTTCATCTATTTCTGGCGAAGCTATTATTCCCCCTGTTTCTGGATTTGAAAGTAATGGAAATAGCAAAATACTTCTTTTATATATTTCATAAATTTTTTCTTCGTATTTATTATCACTTTCTTTTAGTTCTAGCCCATTATGATTTTTTACATATTTTCTCCAGTAATTTTTTGTATCTAAATATTCCTTTTTTAAATCCAGTTTCTTTATTCTATCTATTTCTTCTTCCATTTCAGATACATTTTTATTTTCATCTATTAGTATACATATATATAATTCTTTTTTTGCATTTGGTTTAATTTGACCAATATCATAGCTTATGCTTGAATCTTTTGACATTCCTATATAATCTTTATCTTGTATTTCACATCTTTTTATTGTTTCTTTGCTTCCATTTATTTGATGGCTTAATAATTTTGCATCTTTTGCAAATGTAGATACAGCAAAGTCATGTGCATATTGTATCATTCCTCCGTCTGTTATTTTACATCCAACAAAGTTATTTTTATCTGACAATAATTCAGAATGTATATAAAATTCTATATTTAAATCTATTGTTCCTTCATTTAAAAAAGTATATTTTTTTATTAATACATTTTCTTTTAATGGTATATAGTCTGTTTGAAGTGTAATTAAATTAAAATACGTATTTGTTATTTCTGTGTTTAATATATTTGTGTCAGTATCATAATATTGTTTATAATTATTATTTATATCATCATGTAAATATATTAAGTCTGATTTATTTACTCTTACTCCTGTATGAAAAAAATTTATATATTGCTTGTTGTCTTTACTTGGAAAGTACAACCTTTGTAACTCTCCTTTTTGTGTATATGTTGCTAAAATATTTTTGTTGCCTATTATTGCTTCATTTAAATATTTGTTTTCCATTTCAATTTCCTTTCAAATCTTGCTTTTAAAATTTATTCTACCCTTCAACAACCTTTAGAATTTGTTTTTCTAATTCTTTAATTTTTTCATTAATTCTAAACACATCTTCATCCCTTAAGTCTGGATTTTGCATATCTTCTTTAACTGCTATATCCATGTCTTTTAATTCTTCTTTTACTTTTTCTAACCTACTAATTACTTCTGTTTTTAATGTTACTGGAATTTTTCTTTCTATTTTATTTGTCATTGTAATTTGGTCATTTAATTCATATGTTTCTCCATATTCTGGTGTTGTAACACTAATTCCTGTCTCATCTATTATTTTCTTTTCTAATACATCTTGTGATTCTTCTTCACCATGTACTAAAAAGATATGTTTTGGTTTTGTTATAAAAGAATATATAAAATTCATTAACCATTCTTGGTCTGCATGTCCTGAATAACCTTCAATATATTCAATTCTAGCATTTACAGCTATTTCTTCACCAAATATTTTTACTGTTTTGGCTCCATTTACTATGCTATAGCCTAATGTTCCTGGTGCTTGGTATCCAACAAAAAGTATTGTACTGTTTGGATTCCATAAATTATGTTTTAAATGATGTTTTATTCTTCCAACTTCACACATACCGCTTGCAGATATTATAATACTTGGTGTTGGATCTTCATTTAATGCTTTAGATTCATCTGTTGTCATTGTAAATTTAAGTCCAGGAAATTCTAGTGGATTGTCACCACTCATAATTTCTTTTTGTACATCTTCCTCAAACAAATCCATATTTTCTCTAAATACCTCTGTTGCAGATATTGCAAGTGGACTGTCTACATATACAGGAGCTTTCATTAATGTCTTATATTTTCTTTTAAAGTCTTCATCATCTGTATTTTCTTTTATTTTGTTTAGCTCATATAATATTTCTTGTGTTCTTCCAACTGCAAATGATGGTATTACTACTGTTCCTTGTTTATCTAGTGTTTCAGATACAACGTCTAAGAATATTTTTGCTTTTTCATCATTTCTTACATGTAATCTGCTACCATATGTTGATTCCATAACTAAATAATCTGCATCTTCAATCATTGTTGGTGAATCTAAAAGTGGAATATCATTATTTCCTAAATCTCCTGTAAATACAGTTTTTACTTCTTTTCCATCCTCTTTTACCCATAATTCTATTATACTAGACCCTAACATATGTCCTGCATCATTAAATCTTACATGTATATTTTCATCTATTTCTATAATTTCGTCATAATTTACTGCTTCAAATATTTCTAAACATCTTGCAGCTTCCTCTGCAGTATAAAGTGGTGGTCTTTCTGGTTCTCCTCTTCTTTTTCTTTTTCTGTTTTTCCATTCGCTTTCCATTTCTTGTATATGTCCACTATCAGGAAGCATTAAACTACATAAGTCACATGTAGCTTTATGTGCATATATTTTATTTCTAAAACCTTCATTATATAATTTTGGTATTCTTCCAGAATGGTCAATATGTGCATGTGTTAATAGCATAAAATCTATTTGTTTTGGATCAAAATCAAATTCGTTAAAATTTTCTTCTTCCATTTCCTTTTTACCTTGCCACATACCACAATCTACTAAAAATTTTTTTCCAGCTGCTTCTACTAAGAAATTTGAACCTGTAACTGTTCTTGTTGCTCCTAAAAAAGTAATTTTCATAAATAACCTACCTTATTAATTTTATTTAGATTTTTAAGGCTTTACCTATAAACCTTTTATATAAATACTTTTGTACTTTTATTTAATTTTACATTTATATCATTTAAATTAATTTCTTCAATATTTCCAATTTCTACTTTTTCTTCAAAAATATTTTCATCAAATAATTGAATATAATATTTTTTATTTTCTTTTACTATTTTTATATATAAATCTTCTAAACTTATTATTCTAGTTTCAAATACATTTTTTATTATATCATAATTTAAATCCTCATTTTTTGAAAAATTAAAAATTACTTTTTGCTCTATTGATTTTTGTACTAATTTTTTTGAAACCTTTTTTAGTCTATTTTTTAAATCTTTTGATTCTAAAATTTTATCATTTTCATCAATAGGTATCATTAAATAATATCTAAATTGATATAATAAATTAACAATTTCGCTTTTTTCTTTTGATTTATCTATTTTTATTTCTAAACAATCTAAAAAAATTTTTTGCAATTTTAGTAATTCATTATTTATTTCTTGATTAATATCTTTAGTTCCTACAATTTTTAAGTAATTATATTTATTTTCTAAATCTTCTTTATATTGTATAAATTTTTGCGGATTTAATATGTCATTTATTTGTTCTAACTTAACAATTAAGTTTTGTCTTTCTTCTTTCATTATATTTGATAAAATTCTCATACTAAATATTTTTTTATTTAAAGGCAATAACTCATTGCGTTCAATATATTCTTTTTGTAATAGTTTTTTATCATTTATAATCTCATCAATTTGTTTTATTTGTTTATTTAGTTTTCTTTTTTCTCTTGTTTTTTCTTTTATAAATTCTTCTTTATTTTCTATTTGCTTTATCTTTTTTTCTATATCTTCTTTTTGCTGTTTTAGTTTTCTTCCTTCTATTTTATCAAATTTTAATTCTAAAAGAACTGATAAACAAATTATATAATCTATTATGTTTTTTGCATTTTTTCTACCATAAAGCTCTTCTAATTTGTTATTTGCAAGTTCAAAATAATCTATAATAAATTCTTTGTTTAAAATCCAATTCTTTAAAAATTCATATCCTAATAATATTTTTAAATTTTGATATATTAAATTATGTGGTATACTTTCAATTTCTTTTGTAACTGTTGTCCAAGAAAAACCATTAAAATCCCTTATTACCTCTACTGTATCTATATTATTTCCAACATTTATTAAATCTGATATTGTTTTATCAATTATAACATATTTGTCTTTTATTATTTTGTCTTTTTTACTTATTTTTGATATAGCATATAAAACTTTTCTTTCTATTGGATAAACTATAATAGTTTTATTTCTTTTATCTATTAAAAATGTCTTATTTCCCAATATTTCTTTTTCACTTGAATTCATTTTAACAATTTTTAGTGTATCACAATTATTTTTTATTGACTCTATAAAATTTGTTATATATTCTTCTTTTGGCATTACATTTTTCTTTACAGTTTCATAGTCTTTATATGATGCCTCTAATTTATATATAATATTTAGGAGAATGTTTTTTGCATTTTCTTCAAAATATTTTTTTTCCAAAACTTTTTCTAATTCATTATTATAGTCTTTTTTTACTATTTTTTCTAAAAAGTTTTCTTTTTTCTTTGGCAAAATAATTCTCCTTTCTTATTTTTATTTTTCTGTTTGTGTAGACATCTTTAATTCATTTAATTTTTCTAATGTCATTAATACTTCTCTTGGTTTGCTTCCTTGGTAACCTGAAATTACTCCTCTTTCTTCCATTTGGTCTATTATTCTTCCTGCCCTTGCATAACCTACTTTAAATTTTCTTTGTATAAATGAAGTTGATGCTTGTCCAGTTTCTACAACAGTTTCTATTGCATCCATTAAAAATGGATCTGTATCATCATCTTCATCTTTTTCCATTGCTATTTCTTTATCTGTTTTATTACTATTTTCTATTGTTTCTAAAATATCTTCACTATATGTAGCTGTTCCATTTTGTTTTATAAAGTCTACTATTTTTTCAACTTCCTCATCAGATACAAAGGCTCCTTGCACTCTTGCAGGCTTTGGTGCTCCTGCTGGGAAATATAGCATATCTCCTTTTCCAAGCAATTTTTCTGCCCCAACACTATCTAATATTGTTCTTGAATCTACTTGTGATGATACAGCAAACGCAATTCTTGAAGGCACATTTGCTTTAATAAGTCCTGTAATAACATCTACAGAAGGTCTTTGAGTTGCAATTACCAAATGCATTCCAGCAGCTCTTGCTTTTTGAGCTAAACGGCATATTGACTCTTCTACATCTTTTGCTGCTACCATCATTAAATCTGCAAGTTCATCTACTATAATTACTATTTGTGGTAACATTCCAACACCTTCATCTTTTTTTACAGCCTTATTGTACCCTTTTAAATCTCTAACGCCTTTTTTAGCAAATAGATTATATCTATTGTCCATTTCTTGTACAGCCCATGCAAGAGCTCCCGCAGCTTTTTTAGGATCTGTTACAACTGGTATTAAAAGATGTGGTATTCCATTATATACAGAAAGTTCTACAACCTTTGGATCTACCATTACAAGTTTAACTTCACTTGGTTTTGCCTTATATATAATACTTGTTATTATTGTATTTATACATACACTCTTCCCTGAACCAGTAGATCCTGCAATTAATACGTGTGGCATTTTTGCTATATCTGCTAACTGTGTATTTCCAGCTACATCTTTTCCAAGTGCAATTGTTAATTTTGATTCACTATTTTCAAATTCTTCACTTTCTAGTACTTCTCTTAAATGCACTGCTTGTTTTTCTTTATTTGGCACTTCTATTCCTACTGCTTGCTTTCCAGGAATTGGTGCTTCTATTCTTATTGTTTCTGCAGCTAAATTTAATGCAATATCATCTGCAAGATTTGCAATTTTACTTACTCTAACTCCTTCTGCCGGTTTTAATTCATATCTAGTAATTGCTGGCCCTACAGAAACATTTTCTACTTTTGCAGATACCCCAAAACTATATAATGTTTTTTGTAACTTTGTTGCTGTATCTGTTAGTGCTTTTGCTCCTCCCTTTATTCCTTTTTGACTTCCTTTACTTAGTAATTCTACTGGAGGATATTCATAATTTTCGTCTTCTACAGTTATTGTATGTTCTAATTGTAATACTTCTTTTGTTTTATCTTGTTTTTGTTCTTCCTCTTGTTTAAATAAGTTATTTTCTATTACATCTGGTTCTGGTTTTTTTGTTTTTTCCATTCCTAGTGGGATTAAGTCGTCTTTGTCATGTTTAAATTTCTTTAGTTTTTTTGGACTTTCCTCTTCTATAATATGCCCACCAAAATTAATTTGTATTTGTTCGTCTGGATTATTTTCTTGTTTTTGTTTTTTTAGTCTTGCCTCTTGTTTTGCTTTTGCTCTTTCTAGTTCTCTATTTTCTCTTTCTTGCATTCTAGATTCTTTTTCATGTAATTTTTCTTCTTTTTTATTTTCTTGCTTTTCTTGATGTTTTTCTACAATCATATTTATAAGTTCAGATACATTTACCCCAAATGTTGTAGCAGCTAAAATAATTGCAATTCCCATACATACAATTATCGTTCCTATATTTCCTATTAATTTTGCCATTGGAATTGCAAGTAGTGCTCCTAATGCTCCTCCACCTTTTCCTTGTGATCCGTTATAATATGCATCTTTTAAAGATTCAGATATTTCTTTGCTTGGAATTAGTTCTCCACTTGATATTTGTATAACACACATTATTACAGATATACTAATTAATAAAACACAAAATTTTATTAGTTTCGAGCTTACATATTCATTATCTGTACATGCAAGTTTTATTGCTACACCTAATATTCCTATTGGTAATAAAAGTCTTGTTACACCCATCATTCCACCTAAAATTTCATTTAGTTTAACTCCTATTACTCCTGAATTTGTATATATTAAAAATCCTAGCAAAATACTAAGAACTATTAATATACATATTGTTAAATCTATATTTGACATACGTTTTGATTTTCTTGTGTTTCCTCTTGAATTGCTTTTTGTATATTTTCTTTTTTTTGCCATTATTATTCCCCCAACTTCTAAAATTTTTACTTCCTTTATCTTAAAAAGCCAGATTTCAAAAGTCTTTTATATCTTTTTGACTTCTGATTTCTGACTTTTGTATGGATTTTATTTTAGTTCTTTTCTACTATTTTGTATTGTCTTTAATGTATCTTCTAATGAAATTTCCATTAATTTTAGAGCTTCACCAATATTTGATTCTAATTTTTGCAATGTTTCTGTTAAAACATTTTCTGTTTTTTCTAACAAATTATCTGCATATTCTTTTGTTCCTCTAGAAATTTCCCTTGACATTTCATTTGCTGTTTCTATTATTTCTGTTTTTTGATCATATGCTTTTCTTGTTATTTCATGTTCATCAATCATTGCTATTATTCTATTTTCTGCTTCTTTTACAATTCCATCTGCTTCTTTTTGTGATTCTGCAAGTATTCTTTGTCTTTCTTCTTTAACCCATTTAGCTTGTTTTAATTCATCTGGCAATTTTAATCTTATTTCTTTAATTAAAT
>ERZ857984.78-NODE-78-length-128088-cov-5.395500_pt1 | contig 128088 bp, 153 predicted proteins | sample MGYA00519914_ERZ857984 | MGnify/ENA primary metagenome ERZ857984 (study PRJEB31778, sample SAMEA3449417) | human gut metagenome | biome: human gut; feature: human-associated habitat; material: faeces | place: United Kingdom | collected 2010/2012 ...
ACCATGTTGCCTTGCATCACGATAATCTTTGCGCTCATATCTAGTTTCTTTTTAATCGTTAATAACCTTGTTAAGCAACTCTAATCAAATTGTAGTTCTTGAATTGTCTCCACTCGCCCTTGACCTCATCCCAATACTTGGTGCAGTCCTTGCAAGCGTAACCCTTGCCGTTTGGAGTGTAGTCAATGTGACTCTCCATCAAAGTGCCGAAAGCCTGACGAATCTCACCATTCATCTTCTGAAAGTAAAACTCAACGACCTGCTTCTTCATGCGAGCCTTCAGCTTGATTACCTGCCAAGCTTGCTTCAAGCATTCTGTCCAACTCATGTAAGCACCCTTAAGCTGAAATGCTCTGTGAGCCATATTCATCACTTCTCTCATCATATTCTTAAATGTAGTAGCCATAATCTTTCAATTTTAAACGTTAAACTTAAATTACTTACTTTGCAAGTCCGATGCTCTCACGCAAGAAGCTCTTGGCCTCATCGTTGTTCATATTGAGCTTAGTTGTTATCATATTCAACATTCTATCAACGTCCTTTTGGGTGTTTATCCTGTTGCTTACGAACTCTATCATAACGAACTTCTGAATCAAGTTTCTTCTTATCATTGAAGTAGTCATATTGCTATACCGTTTTACGAGTGCCGACTCGGAGGTGCAACCTCAACTAAATGAATAATGTAATTGTGACCTTTGTTTCTTAATCACGATGCAAAGGTAACATATTTACGTTACACTGCCAAATATTTTAGAGAGAAAATGTAACGTATTTATGTTAATTAACAAATATTCATCTGTAACGTACTATTCTTTAAACTTCGTTAATACTTTTACGTATATATGCTACATTTCAAAGATTATTCTTATCTTTGCAAGAAAATAACAATGTAACGTATTAAGTATTATGAGATTTAAAGATGTTCTTAATAAATATGGTGTAACGCAACAAGACCTAGCTGACCGGATGGGTATGAATAGAGTTTCAGTTTCCCGTTTACTTAGCGAGAAAAACGACTTGCGTATATCAACTATCGAAAAAATAGCAAACGCTATAGGTTGTCCTGTTGCGGAATTATTTGGTGAACAGAACAAAGAAGATGCTATGAGTGATTTCATCGCCCTAATTAAACAAGGTGGTGAGTTGTATTCCGCATCGTCCATCGCTGAGGCTAGGGTCGTGCTGGACAAGCTGGAAAGTGTTAAGTAACGTGGGGTGTTCCCCACAAAGTTCAATAATTAAAAGTTTGGATCATGAAGAAGAAATTGATTATTGCCATCATCGCAGTATTCGTTTTGCTAGGTGGCGGCATTGGTGGATATGTGTACCATTCCAACCAAGTTAAGGATGAAAAAATGGCTAATTACAAGAAGGCGTTGTCTGATTATCGCTTCAATAGCAATAGACTAATATATTCTTTGGATTTCGTAGCAACGGATTTTGTTATTAATTGGAACTCAGCCATAATGAATAAAAAGGCTATGAACGCAAAGAATGAAATAGTTCCTTGCTCTGATTTTGAAGATGCCGTTTCTTCTCGATATGCCTTCTATGATAAGTATGGTGCATATAAGATTTTGGATAGTGTGTATGTATCATTAGGAAAGCATTTGGAAAAGATGCGTGTAAATTCTAATGAAGACCAGCAAAAAATCGTGGAAAGCTGTAGTGATGAATACAAGGAGTTGAATAATGCTATTGTTCTTGTAAAAAAGCCTTATGGCGCATTGGTGCAATATTCTAAACAGAAAGGAGACTTGTTCTTTAAACTTTATGCTTTTGATAGCGAATTGGCTAAAGTTTCCCCATTGGAAGAAGATAAGGGCGATGAGAGAACAAAAGCAATGAATATGGAATTATACGGAACGCATTTGTTTGTTACGGCTGACTTTGACAAAGAACCGCAAAAGGCAAAAAAGCAAAGTTATACGTTTAGTAACATTTCAACAAATTGGGTTTATTTGAAATGAGATATAAATAAGGTGTAATTTTAAAAATAAGTTTCTAAAAGAAAATAATGTTTAATAGAATAAAGAAACACACTAAATAATTTGCGTGTTTTAGAAATTATGCTTACCTTTGCAAACGAAATCAGAAATGGTTTTGTAGCTTCCATATTGCATTCTCTACATTAGCGATATTGGTAGCTACGTTTATACATAAGGCAATAGCTTTATAAGCTAGAAGTCATTAAATGAAGTGCAGTGTACAACAGAAAAGTGGTGTGAAGTGTAGTGGAGTGCGGTGAAGTCTAGTGTAGTAGGGTAAAGTGCAGTATGGTATAGTAAAGTATAGTACAGTATAGTGAGCCATCCTTCGGGGTGGCTCTTTTTGGTTAATTGTGGTTAATATAGCAAAAATGTTACCATAAAATTTGGCTATATAACAAAAAAGTTATATCTTTGCAATGTCTTAAGGACAAAAGAGTTCTTGTAACAATGAAGAAAAGCGAATTGATTAAGAGACTGAGAGAAGCGGGATGCTTCCTGTCTCGACAAGGTTCGGGACATGAAAAATGGACTAATCCTAAAACGGGAAAGTCTCAATTCGTGCCAAGACACGCTAGAGAGGTCGCCACAGGCACCGCTCATAGTATTCTAAGAGAATTGGTTGGGGAGTAATCCCCACCTTTCTCTCTTCATTGCTTAAAGGACTCTTTTTTTTGTTAAGAAGATAAACGAATATATATATGAAGAAGATTAAAGTTATTGTAGAACAAGCCAAGGATGGGTCTTTTTGGTGTCATACCGAAGATGGAATAGGTAAGGTTGGCTTAAACTCTTGTGGAGAAACTGTTGCCGCTGCGAAGCAAGATTTAATGGATTGTTTGGCGTTGGCAAAAGTGGATGCAAAAGAGAATGGAGAAGTGTTTCCTGACGTTGAATTTGAATACAAGTATGACTTGCAATCTTTCTTTAATTATTTCTCTTTCCTCAATGTGTCAGAGATTGCAAAACGAGCAGGTGTCAATCCTTCATTGATGCGTCAGTATAGTAAAGGCATAAAGCAAGCTGGCGAGAAAACTTATGAACGTTTGGCGCATTGCATGAATGAAATAAAAAAAGATTTGGTAGCCGCTACCTTTTAGGCGTGTGGCTTCATTGTTGCAATAGATAAAGAACTCAGAGCCTTCTGCATGTGAATGTGGAAGGCTCTTTTTTTTGTACCCAACCTTAATCTTTGCACTTAAATTTTTTGTGAAATAGCACACATTAATTCTTTCGTTATTCCTTTGAATATTAGCTAATTTTGCCAATAAAACATAAAATATGGCAGAATTAAGATTCGATGTCAAAGCGAATTTCGAGGAGGTTACGAAACTTCGTTCCGAGTGTGAAAAGTTGAGGGCTGAGTTGTTGAAGACCAATAAGTCAACCGACCCAGCTATTGTTGCGGATTTGACGGAAAAATATGCGGATGCTAGCAATCGCTTAAAGGACTTGACACAAGCTGCTTCAAGAGCCGCTTACGTGATGTCTTCCGAGTTTAATAAGAAGATGCAAGCAGCCGCAAGGGAAGTTTATAGCTATGAACTTCAAATGCAAGCTACCAAAGACCGAATAGAGAAAATCCAACAGCAAATCACGAACAAGAGATTAACTCTTGGAGTTACAACGGATAAGTCATCCATAGATTCTTTACAGAAGAATATTGACTATTTAAAAGGCTCTTTGGCAGGTCAAACAGCTCAGTTGAAGAACTTAGAAGGGGGTGCTGTCGGTGCTCGTCAGACCTTGGAGAATATGCGGAATGAGTATGTTTTGTATGCAGGTTCAGCAAATCCGGCAAAAGAGGCAACAAATATGTTGACCGATAGTATGAGCCAAATGATAGAACGTATGAAGTCAGCTCCGACTGCTGGAGAAGGAATGACTAGTTTGTTCCAAAGAGTTACTGGCGATGCTCACATGCTTTCGGCAACATTACTTGGAGGCTTAGGATTTGAACAACTGACAAGTAGTATTTTCAATACTCGTTCCCAATTCCAACAACTTGAAATATCTTTCAATACCATGCTTGGTAGTGCGGATAAGTCTAAACAATTAATGGACGAACTTATCCAAACGGCAGCTCATACACCTTTCGATATGTCCAGCATTACGGGTGGCGCAAAACAACTTTTGGCATACGGAACGGAAGCGAAAGATGTTAACAAAACCCTTGTCCAGCTTGGTGACATTGCTTCGGGCTTGAACATTCCGCTTGGAGACCTTGTTTATCTTTATGGAACGACCGTTTCGCAAGGAAGAATGTTTACAATGGATTTGCGTCAGTTCATGGGTAGAGGTGTTCCATTAGCAGAAGAATTGGGTAAAATCTTACACCAAAACACAACTGAGGTTCAAGAGTCTGTTTCTAAGGGAAAAGTCACATCAGACATCTTCAAGGAGGCTATCGCTAATATGACGCAAGCTGGCGGTCGTTTCGGAGGCTTGATGGAGCAACAATCAAAGACATTGGAGGGTCAGTGGAGTAACATTGGCGATTCCATCCAGCAAGCGTTCAACGAAATCGGCAAAAAATCCGAGGGCGTGTTCTCTAGTGGATTGTCAATTATTTCAGCTATGGTAGAGAATTGGCAAGAGGTAATAAAAGTTATTGGTGTAGCTACAATAGCTGTTGGTTCTTATCGTGCATCATTAATGGCGGCTGCTTCTATTCGCAAAGCAGAGGAAGCACAACAAGCCGATGATATGATGAAGGGAATTGATGCTGAAATCAAGCGTTTGCAAGACCTAGAGAACTCAAACTACAAGTCGCTGGGTAAGGACAAAAAGCAAGAGCGAGTAAGCAAACAACAAGACTTGGCAAGTATTGTTGGAGATACTGCTGTGTCCGATGACTTTGTAAAGGCAAGGTTAGATGCAGCCGAGCAAGAGGGCGTTATTTCGGCACAAATGCGTTCCCAACTAGAGACGAAACGTGAACTTTTACAGGCTCAACAACAAGCAACAGCACAAAGCCAGATAGAACTTGATGAAGAAAAGAGGAAGACCGAGGAACTGCGTCAACAAAAAATAGAGTCTCTTAAAGATGATTTGAAGACTACTACAGAGAAAATATCAAATCTTGATGATAGGGATGTAGAGTTGGCTAGACAATATACATCAGCCTTGAATGATTTGCAAGATGCCCAAGATTCCTTTGCTGAGGCTCAAAAATTGGTTGAGGAAACTGCTGGTGGCGCAAACTTAGCTTTTGATGCAGAGGGTAATGCCGTGAATGCGCTAGAAGCAAAAGAACGTTTGGAAACGGCAACAAAACAAGTGAATGTAGCTCAAACAAAAATTTCGACCATAGAAAGCGAACGTAAGACAATTGCTCAAACAAAGGAAAATCTAAGTAAGCAACAGTCTACGATACAAAATAATATAAATACCATTTCTCAAACTTCTAATACCACTGCCAAGAAAGCCGGAATATTGGCGACAACAACAGCCACTATCAAAAATGCACTTTATGCAGCAGGTACAAAGTATACGACTACGGTTGTCAATCTTTTTTCAAGTGCGGTAAGAAGTAGCGAAAAGGCTTTAAAAAGTATGTGGGCGGCAATGGCTGCTAATCCGATAGGTGCATTGATAACACTGGGAACAACTTTGTATTCCGTATTTTCTATGTTTGGAGACGAGACTGAAGAAATATCGGCTGATACAACACATTTTGGGGAAACAACAAGTTTGACCAGTAAAAAGGTTGAGACATTGATGAATGTGTTGAGAAATACGAATGAAAGTACTGATGCACATAAAAAAGCAAAAGATGAACTTATTGGGGTATATGAACAATATGGAATAAAATGCGACAATGAAAAGGATAATTTGGAAACGTTGAAAAATAAGCATGACGCTTTTATTGCTTCTTTACAATTAGAAAATGCTGAACGAGAAAAAGCTAACGCTTTGATGTCTATATCTTCTCAATATGAGGAAGCAAGGAAAAACCTAGATAAGGATTTTTCTGATTCACTAGGTGGTAGTTGGCTTGATTTCGGACAACATATTGATAAAGAAGACATATCAGCTGTACAGATGATGTTTAATTCACTTGTTTCTGATGATGCGTTGACTAAGATAGACTCTTTAAGGCAGAAAATGGATTCCGCAAAGAAAGGAACATTGGAATATGCTAATGCCGCACAAGAATACGATGCTGCTCTTCGCAACCTGTTAGTTCCTTTTGAGGAATGGGGTAAGAAGATGGGGTACAATAGTTTCGTGATGGCAAGTTTGCGAAGTTCGATATTAAAGCATATAGATAGTATAAACTCTTTGAATGAAAGTTACAAAAAGGCAGAGGACGCAATATATAAAGGAAGCACAGCGACTGTTGATTGGAATAACTCCCAAGCAAAGGCTCGTTGGATAGTAAACAAGAACAAGCAATCAATCCAAGAATTGGTAGAGCAAACTGATAATCTTATCAATTTATGGAATAAAGAATATGGGTTGAATTTAAAAATTCATTATGATGATTCGGAAATTCCAAATTGGATGAAATCTATGACAACGAAGGAGTTGCGAAATTTAATTTCAAGGAGAGAGGCTGATATTTTACAACAGGAAAATCACGAAAAGAAAACTGGGCATAAGTTGGTAACACGTTCAGGAGGTAAGTTTAGGTCAAGAACGGAAAACCAAACGGATGTCGCAATGGCGAAATCTATAATTCAATCACGTACACCAAAGAGTAGTACAACAACAAAATCAAATACAACCCATACTATTCCAAAGAAAACAGGTACAACGGATGACCCACAAGCAAGAGCGTATGAACGCAAGAAGGCTGAGGAGGACTATTCCAAGTCTATTTCATCCTATTCGGAGAAAGCTATCCAAGATATGACCAAGAATCGCATCAATGCGATGAATGAGGGTTATAGCAAGGAATTGGCTCAGATTACCGAGAATGCCGACAAGGAGAGAAAGGCGGTAGAAGAAGGTATAGACAAATTGGTTGAGGCTAGAAAAAAACGTGACCAAGCTGTTTGGGTTAATTCCGGCAAGGGTCGTAAGGCTAATCTGTGGAAACAGAGCAAAACCAATGAAGAGTACAAGAATGAGGTTTTGAATGAAACCATGAAGGATAGCAAGGGTAATCCGGTTAAGGTCAATGGTATGAATATGACCATAGGCATGAGTGTTGCTAATCAGATGAATGCAATTCGGGATAAGGCGGTAAAGCAGAATGAGGATGTGCTTGCTAAAGAAGCGCAAAGCATGTACGATTATCTGAAGACTTATGGCACATTCCAGGAGCAGAAGTTAGCTATTGCTGCCGATTATGCTAAGAGGATTAGCGAGGTTGAAAACTCTACGGATTCGGACTCAAGCAAGCAATGGAAGATAAAGTCTTTGAAAGAAGAGCAGAAGAAAGAGACGGATTCGGTTGAGGCTAGTGCTATTATGCAGAAGATAGACTGGTATCAAGTCTTCGGAAATGTTGGTGGCATTATGAAAGATGCGCTTGTTCCTTTATTGGCAGATCTGGATAAGTTCGTAGGTACGGATAAGTTCCAAAATTTGGGTGCAGACCAGCAGAAGAGTATCGTTGATGCTATGCAGAATATCCGTAATTCGATTGGCAATACAAGTGATTTAGGTTGGAAAGACCTTGCAAGGGATGTTGTTGCTTATCAGGATGCTCTGAAGAATGCGAAAATTGCACAAGAGGAATACACGAAAACGGAAACTTTGCTTATACCTCGTATTAAGGTTTTGCAAGAACAGATTGAGAGTGCGAAAAAGTCGGGCAATGTTGCAGAGCAAACAAGGCTACAAGAAGAATTGAATAAAGTTCAAGGTCAGTTAGCGGAGTCCGGAAAGAAGATTGTTACGGCTAACACAAAAGTTCGTACTAGTGGTCAGAAGTTGGCTCAAACGACACAGAATGTGACACAACCGATTTCTGCTATCCATGAGTTCCTTTCTACTTCTGGACTATCCGATTTGGCATCTCTTTGGGATAGCTTCGACCAGCTTAAAGGTGGAATTGACGGATTAAAAGCTTTGGACGAGGCTAAGAATGCAGCTGATGGTCTGAAGGATATGGGGAAGGAAGCCGGAGACGCAGCCGCAAAAGCTGGTAAGGAAGCAGGTGATGCGCTTGGCGAAGGATTGTCAAAAGCCGGACTTATAGGCCAAATTGTTGCTGCCATTTTGAAGATACTTGATGTTTTGAAGGATGGTATCGGAACATTGATTAGCAGCTTGATTGATACAGTTCTGAATGCGGTCAATGGTATATTGAAGAATATCCTAAGTGGTGATTTTATCACACAGATAGGAGGGTCTTTGGTAAGCGGCATTGGTAATATTCTCAATACAATATCGTTTGGTGGATTCAATAGTTTGTTTGGAGTAGGTGGAAACGCAAAAGAAGTAAACCGGACTATAGACAAATTGACGGCTAGGAATGAAATCTTGACGGATGCAATAGACAGATTACGTGACTCTATAGACAAGACTAGTGGTATCAAAGCCGTAGAAGACTCAGAAAAAGCTGAAAAACTTCAAAAGGAAAAAGAGCAAAACCTAAAGGACATCATGGTGGCGCAAATGGGTTATCATGGCTCTCATGGAAGTTTTAACCGTTATTTCCGAGGATTTTCGCAAGAGCAAATCAATAAGGTGTCTGAAGCGATAGGTAGACAATGGAATGGAAACCTAAGCGACATACGGTCTGCTGATGAAGCTAATGCGTTGTTGCAAAATCCTGATATTGTTAACAAGATTCAGAACACTGGTAAGGGAAATTATGGAGGAAGAGTCCTCGAAAAGTTGAAAGATTATGCGGCTGAGGCAGGAACATTAGAGGATATTGCTGATGACCTAGCAGAAAGCTTGACGCAAATATCTTTTGATAGTTTGAAGAGCGAGTTCATAGATACTTTGATGGATATGAATTCCTCTGCTCAGGACTTCTCTGATAATTTCTCCAAGATGCTTATGCAAGCCGTTCTGAAAGCTAAGGTAGATGATTTGTTGGGTAATGATATGCAAGCATTCTATGATGAGTGGACGGAGCGAGCTAAGGCAAATGGTGGCAAATTGTCTCAGACGGATATTAATGAATTGAAGGGAAGGTACGATGAAATGGTTCAAGAAGGACTGAAGATTAGAGATGAAGTAGCCGAAATAACTGGTTACAAGCAATCTTACGAGCAGTCTGCGTCTTCCGGTTCTTTTGAATCCATGAGCCAAGATACAGGAGAAGAGTTGAATGGTCGTTTTACAGCGGTGCAGATCGCCACAGAGGGAACGTATGAGGAAGCAAAGCTCATAAATACCAAGTTGGATGCTATTGCGGCTCGTGATGGTGGCGCAGAGGGTAGCTTACTAACTGCTAGCGTGAATACTATTATGGGTAATGTTGGAAACATTTGGTTAGCTGTTGATGAGGGTAGGACTATCCTTGCACAAAGCTTGATGTACTTGCAGTCGATTGATGAGCGACAAGAGCGTTGGCATAAGCCTATGTTGCAAGCATTCAATGATATACACGAATTGAAAGATAAGATGAGTAGATTGTAAACTTAATTTGTGCCATGTTAAAGTAAGAGGGGAATGCGTGATGCACTCTCCTCTTTTTTTTATGGAGAAAGTTTTTGTTTTTCACAATATAGATAAGTGTTGTTAAACTGAGTGCTAATTTTTGGTAGAGTGGAATATGATAGTTATCTTTGTAGTCGATTTCAAAACTTATAAGGACATGAAGATATTAGAACCAAAATATGAAATCCTATCCCAAGGAGAGGGTATGGATGGAGTTTACAAGCAGATAGAGCTGTGTGGTCGCACATGTTATGCGTCAAGTATGAAGATAGACAAAGACAGCGCAAAGCCTTTCGTTGAGCGTATGGTAAGCAGCAATCATCTTGCCATGTGTGAGCATGGAACGATTTACCTCCATGTAGCCTATGAAGAAGGATTTTTTGTACCGGAGTCTTTATTGGTCAAGCACTATCGTGAGAACAAATATTCAAAGGTGATGCAGATTGGCAGTGACTACTATATCACAACCAACTACAGAGTGATAGTTGAAAATAACTGGTTTGAGGATTTGGACTATATTTGCGAGCCTACGGAATGGCATGAGAAGCGAATAACAGTCCGCTTTACTACTCAGATTGCGGTAAGTAGAGAGGCTAACAGACATCGTGTAGATTCCGTAGCGGAACAAAGCACTAGATATTGCAACTATAGTAAAGATAAGTTCGGAGGCGAGATTGCTATCAACAAACCAAAGTGGGTTAGCGATGATGATGCGGTTAATCCATTGTCTTTTGATGGTGGAACATTTGTTGACCTATCAAAGAACATCGGTAGTTATGAACATTGGAGTCCGGTAGAAAAATGGTGGTTTGCTAATAGAGTATGCGAAATGATGTATTTGTCTTTGGTCAAGGATGATGGTCTTAAGCCACAGGATGCGAGAACAATACTTCCTCTTGATACCAACACGGAGTTGATTCATACCGCATTTGTGAGCGATTGGAAGCATTTCTTCGAGCTGAGAAGCCTTGGTACGACCGGAAAGCCTCATCCAGATATTGAGGTCTTGGCAACACCATTGATGAATGAGTTCAAGGAACGAGGTTTGATTTAAACGTTTATGAAGAAGAAAGCCAAGCAAATAGCCAAGGTGATGAGCAATGATTCTTTGGAGGTTGTTGCTCATATGATTGCTGATGAGGCAAAAGGTGTGCGCTACGAGGTGTATGCCGATGGTTCTAGTAAGAAAGAAAAGTGTGGTTGTGGCTGGCTTGTGCTTCATAAGGGAGTTATTATCAAAAGTGGGAAATATACTTTTATCACAGCTAAAGTGAACGATTCGGTGAGAGCCGAAATAAGGGCGGTTATTCATGCATTGGGTGATTGCCCTCTTTCATGTTCTGTTGATGTATATGTGGATTGCCAAGTAGCTATAGAGAGAATACAGGCATGCAAGTTAGGAGATTTGCAACCTATATATAATAAGGTAGCGAAAGACAAGACGATAAGATACCATTGGGTAAAGGCTCATAGAGGTAATATGTATAACGAAATGGTGGATTCTTTGGCTTTTTCTGCTACAGAAAGTTAATTTTGTATCTAAGCGTATAATAAGCGTTAAAAGATAAAAGAAATACATTAAATAATTTGCACATTTCAAATATTCTTTGTATCTTTGCATTGTAATTAAGAAACAAGGTTACTAATTTTAAAAAGGTGAGACACACCTTAAAAACTGTGATTCGTTATGAATATTAGATTGAGTAAGAAAGAAACAATGGTTTATGGCAATATCGAAGTGATGGCTGATGTAATTGGGGGTAACAAGTACTTTACATTTGCTGAGTTGTATGATTTCGATTTGGATAATACCAAGGATGAGTTGAAAGAAATCTTAAACTCTTTGACAGAGAAAGGCTACTTGAAGAGTTTTCACGATTTCTACGAAACTTATCGAGTTTTAAAGTAAGAACAATAAAGGGGATATAAATCCCCTTACAATATAAATTAGAGCGTGAGACACACGTAAAACTGTATTGAAACAATGAAAAAGGTATTCACAATTGAGAATGCATTAGCATTTTTGTTTGCTCTTGAAATAGTATCATTAATATTTTTTCTAGGATAGGGCTTATGCAGATTAAGTTTGGTAAGATAAAGTTTACTGCGGCTAAGTCCGAAAAAGGATGCCGCTTTGATGCTTGCTACAAAGGGGAGCATGTGGCTTTTGAGAGTGAAGACATGTCTTTGTATGATGATGTTTTTTCTGATAATAACAGAAGAGCAAAGGCTGCAAAGAGGGTGGTTTACGAGAACATTAAACACAAGTATTATGAGACCCATAGAGATTAGCGATTTCAAAGCTGCCGATGAATTTGTAGTTGAGGCAATGATGCAAGATGGCAAATTCAAGGTTATCGGCAAGGTTATTATTGATAATAATCTTCTGAATGATGATGATTTGGAAACCATCTGGGATTATGCCAACTGGGAGACGAATGGCTATGAAAAGATGGTTGTCTCTAATGGAGTGTACAAAGGCTTAAATGCATTTAGTGATGGTCGAATGTTCTATGTAATTACGGATGATGAGGTCGGAGTGGTAAACGACAATATCATGATACGTAAGCATTACGATGTCAACAATGGCTATTATATAAAGTCATCAAGGTTACACAAGGAGCAATCCAAGGATTTGTGGTGCTTTGGTAGTTGCGAGACCATAACTAACGAATATAAGTCAAACCCTTTTATATGTGGTAAGTGATGGCAAAAAAGATTAATCATATTAAACCTTCCTTCATTGAAGGCGGTGAAGTCTGGCATGATATTGATAAGTTCCCGATGCTAGACCATACAATTCTAGTATAGTTGCTGGAAAAAGGCTCTGACGTATTGATTTACCAGACGCAAAATGTATGTATTGAGCGTGTGGATAGGTTCATACCTACGAAGTCTTTTGTTCCGAAGCGTTGGGCGTATGCGATAGACTTAGCTCAATGCAAGCAACTTGAAGGATGAAAACAAAATACAAAACTAAGAATAAGCATATGGAAGAATCAAGAGGTGTTTACACATTACCAGTCTTGTATAATGAGCAAAGTGGTACAAACGAAGGTGTATGTGTAAGAAAAGAACTTGGAGTAGTTGTTGCAATCGACAATGAAGATGAGTTTAAAGGTGTTTTTTCAAAGGATGGTGAGGTTGATGTATTCAAGCAGTTACTATCACAAGAAGTGTATCGTTACTATACAGAGCACAACGCATTCCCTACTGGGCCTTTGGTTTCTTACAAGATGGATGGCGACATCATCTTTGATTACGTTGAAGTAACTATTGGAAAAATGTATGGCGGTTATGTTTATGTTGTTCATTACGACTTTGCAAGCACCGCATCATGATAAACAAGATTGATTATGACAGTAGTAAGAGATAGAATTAAAATTGCAGCTCAGATTGAAGTCTTGGAGGACATTGCTATTGACTATAGGGGAAAGACGATAGATAATATCATTCAACAGCTAGAAGCAAGATTGAGTGCGTTGAAGTAAGTTCAAATTTTTGAAGTTGAAAGACTATGAGCGGTGGACGTTTTGATTATGCTCAGTATAGGATTGCTGACATATACACAAAGATAGAAGATTACGTTGATGGTCATCCATTGGATGAGGAAGACGAAAGATGCTTTCTCGAAGACCGATGGTTAGAAGAGGATGAAGACAGGTATGTTAGAAAGCATCATCATACGATGCCTAACAGATATGGCTTATCTAAAGAGACTATCAAGGAATTCAAAAAGGGTATTGAACTTCTGAAGAAAGCTCAGGTTTATGCCCAAAGAATTGATTGGCTTCTTTCCGGTGATGATGGAGAAGATAATTTCCATCTACGTTTGAAAGAGGATTTGGCAAATTTAAAGAGTAAAAAAGAATAGGCTATGGGTTGGAAATATCGTTTAGATACACCTATGATGCAATTAGCAGAAGAGGTGAACAAGAAATATGATACCGATGCAGGTAAGATGCTTCTTTGCACTTATCTCTTCATGGTATCAAGTGAAGAGGTCAAGGACAAACAAGCTTTCTTTGATTGGGTAGAAGAATTGAGTAAGTCCTGTAAGTGCGATGCGGTAAGGGAGTACGTGAAAATCAACGGCAAAGCCGATTGGCTGCATGGTGGATTCCAAAAACCGATTTACCGCCACTACAAGGGTAATTTCTATGAGTATCTTGGAGAGGTTACTGATAGCGAGACTTCTGAGGTAAAGGTTGTGTATCAAGCAGTGTGCGGACAGCATGAAGTTTGGGTGCGACCAAAGGAAATGTTCTTTGGTAATGTTGAGGTAGATGGTAAGCTAGTTCCTCGATTTGAGAAGGTAGATTTAAAAGACTTAGAGAAACAAGCCGAGAAGAGCAATGGACAGAGAAAAGATTAAGAGCTTGTTAGGTCAAGCAATCTTGCGAGTGAATGAAGTCGTACCGGATTTCGAAGACTTGGACAAGGTTCTTCCTTTGCTTAGACAGGCAATTGATGAATTAGATAAGTCTGATTCGGGTTCAGTTAAAAAAGGGTGGAAAATGGCAAATAAGCAGACGATAAAGCCAAAGGTAGTTCCCTTTGAGATAGCCAAACTTCTGAAGGAGGTTGGTTACGATGAGAAGATAGCAGAATTTTGGGCTTATGCTAGTCCTTGGACAGCAAAGGGTGGCATTCGTAAGGGTGGAAAATATAATGAGCATTACGGCAGTTATATTGCTTACTCCAATTCCGAGTGGGAGAAATCCAATATTGAGTTTTCTGCTGCCTTAAAGTTGAATAGTAAGCATCCGGCAATATCCGCTCCAAGCTATGATATGGTGCTTGATTGGCTTTTAGAGCATTTCGGTTATTATATTTGTGTTGCAAATGTCTCGAAAGGTAAGTTCTGCTGGCAAACTACATCATGGTGTGTAGAGGAAGGCTTGTGTCATACGGATGGTAAGGAATATTCCAGTAGATACGAGGCAATGGATGCCGCATTCAAGAGTATCTTAAAGGCTCGCATAGATAATAAAGAAAACGAGGAAATCAAAAGACTTTTGGAGGAAATACAAGATGGAAAGACTTTATGATACTTTTGTACACGCAATAATGATGAAGTTAGAAGCTCGTTTATATGTTGAACTCGAATGTGTTTATAAGGATATAACAAACAAGATTGTTGAGAAGAAAGGTAAACTCACCAACGAAGACGTAATTGAGTTTCAGAAAAAACTACAAGAAGTGTACGACACGGATGCTGCTATTCGTGAAAAGGTTACTGGCATTAAAGATTCCAAGAATTGTATCTTAACTAAAGAAGCATGTGAAGAGTTAATAAAGCGACTTAGCGTGATTAATATAAAAGAAGATGAACAAGCAAAGAATGATAGAGTGGATAGCCACTTGTGATACAGGTATCTCTTCAATGACTATGTGGAGTGCATTGATGGGGGTAAAAAGAAAGAAAGATTTGGATATTCCTAAAGACAATAGTGACTTCCGTAGATGCTATGACATGGTAGAATACGGACACGTAACCTTGGATGAGCTACAGGTTGTAAAGAAGCAATATCCTTGGTTTGCTCCTGTTGTTGACAATTGGAAGGAATTGTCTCTTTTGTTTGAAGAAGAGTTGGACAAACGTTTGTATATACGAATCCGTCAGCTTTGCAAAGAGTCAGATGCTATCCGGTATGAGGTAAAGGGAGGACTTTATTATGAAAGGGGTTTTTGGTATAATGTTTAATTATTTAAAAGATAGAAAGAATGAATAAAGACAAATTAAAGGTCAGCTTTGAGATTGACCGCTACAAGGTAATTGGTATGCTTTCACGTAATTGTGAGAATGCTGAAGAGTACAACGAGATTATGGATATTCTTGAAGGCAAGAATGAGTTTGTGCGTGATGCGAATGGTAACGAGGAACTTGCAAGCCGCATTTGCAATTATGCTTTAGACTCTATCTTGGTTGAGAATCCAGATTTGGCTCTCCGTAAGCGTTTGGATAAGGAACAGAAAGGCGATGATGCTCCTGATGGAATTTCAAATGTTATCGAAATCAAAGGTGATGACGCAAAGAAACTTGTAGAAACCCTTTGTAGCATTCTCCACAAGGGTAAGTGATGTAAAATTCATCAAAAGAATATAAATAAACACTAAAATACTTGCAAGTATAAGAAAAAATGCTTATCTTTGCATCGTGTTTGAAACAGATGGCCTTCTGAGAGGTCGCTTCTACCATAAGTCAAGACTTAGGAGTTTACGGCATGGTTTACACATTACCCAGCCCAGCTAGACTATAACAAGCAACTCTTATTAGGGTGAGAGACCCTAGTTGCTGCATTAGACAAGTGGTTAAGTCGCCAGCTTTTCACGCTGGTATTCAAAGGTTCGAATCCTTTATGCAGTACATACAAAATTGCCCTATGGTGTAATGGCAACACTACAGGTTTTGGTTCTGTCATTAGTGGTTCGAATCCGCTTGGGGCAACAAGGTGGAATTGGTATATGTTCCACAAAAGGTGCGATATTCAAGCGGTTAAAGAAGATAGACTGTAAATCTATTCCCATTGTGGGTTCGGTGAGTTCGAATCTCCCTTGCACCACGAGATCTTTTGTCATAATACGAGGAATGTAGCTCAGTAGTAGAGCACTTGGCTTGGTAACTAAGGGGGCGTTGGTGCGAATCCAATCATTCCTTTACGCTTTCGTAGCTCAGTGGCAGAGCATAGGATTTTTAATCCTAGGGTCGAAGGTTCGAATCCTTCCGTTGGCACAATGATACACAAGAAGAGAGCCGTGATGTTTGTTTTGTTGGAATCTCGGACATCTGTCAATGGGCAAACGTAGGATGCAGATGAGACGAATAAAGTTGTGAATAAGTCTATGAACTAGGGGAACAAGCGGAATGGCTCTCTATTGTGCTTCATTTGATGGTTTAACGAAAAATTGAAGAATATGAAAAGTCCGTTAAGAATGGCAGTCGCTTTAGAAAAGAACAACAAGGTATATCCAAAAGATGTACGGAAGTTCTTGATGGGATTGTACGCCACGCTGCATTTGACAGATAACGCAACGGCTAAAGATATGGAAAAGCTGGTATATTATGCTTTTCGGAATGGTTACCTACTAGGTGTTAAGTCTGAAGGAGGTGATGACCAAAAAGCGTATGACAGACTACCGGATTTGGGAGTAGAAGAAGATATTGGTGATGATTTAAAAAGATAGTCGATAAAAATTGGTAATTAGTTAGTAAAGTTTTTTAGGCTTTGGTGTGTGAACATCGAAGCCTTTTACATATATAATAAGGTAAAATAAAAGCTGAAATGTTAACAAGACTCATATAGCAGTTACGAAAGGTTAAAATACGAAAGAAAAACATTAAAAAACTTGCATGTTTCAAAACTTATTCGTATCTTTGCATCGTCAATCAAGATAAGTTGGTTGATTTGCCGAGTGACAAGTTTCACTCAATAAGGTGAGAGCGACACCAAGGGGTAAGACCCGAAACAACTAGCACAATTGATTATGTCTAAGCAGACTGGTTTTTCATTCGCAAGTTCAAAGAAGTCATTAATCGAGACTATTGACGAAATCAAGAAGTCAAAGATGCCTCGCAACGAAAAGATTGTTGCATTGAAGGCTTGCGGTCTTCGTGAGAAAGAAATCTCCGATATGTTGAAGGTTTGTGTGCCAAGCGGTTCAACTTCAACGAGATTCGTTTATACATTCGGTGTTGAGATAGAATGTGTTCATGCCGAGCGCAATGCCTTGATAGAGGCAGGTCGTCAGAATGGTGTTGATATTCATTCTGAGGGCTATAACCACACCGACAACAAGAGTTATTTCAAGATTGTTAGTGATTCTTCAGTTGGTGGTGATATAGACCCTAACGAGGTTGTAAGTCCGGTATTGAATGGCAATACAAATGGTATGGCAACCTTAAAGAAGGCTATCAAGTCTTTGGATGCCGTAGGTGCAAGAGTAAATTCTACTTGTGGTCTTCACGTTCATATTGGTGCAGCAAAGTTGACAGGTGAGCAGTATGTTAACGTCTTCAAGAATTATCAGAAACTTGAAAGATTGATTGATAGTTTCATGGCTCCTTCAAGAAGAGGTAATTGCCGTTGGGCAGCCAGCTTGCTTGACAAGGATTTCACTAATTGTCACAGCAATCAAGATATTAGATTCGATGTCTTTCATGGAGATAGATATTATAAGGTCAATGCAGAGAGCTATACACGTCACAGGACAATCGAGTTTCGCCAACATCAAGGTTCTACCAATTTCAAGAAGATAGAAATGTGGGTGAAGTTCTGCGCAAAGCTTGTCGGTTGGTCTCGCAACAATGTCTTCACTAGTGAGGTTATGAATATCGAAGATATACCTTTCTTGAATAAAGAAGAGAAGGCTTTCTTCCAGAGTCGTAAGGATGCATTTGCAACCAATAACGATTAATTAATGTAGCCCTAGGGTAAAAGCCCTAGGACACAAAGAAATCAAAGTATTATTAAGAAAAAGAAAGGGTAAAGATATGTGTGTTATTATTGTATGTCCGAAAGGTGTTGCTTTGCCATCTGTAGATGAGCTAAAGGCTGCGTATATGAGAAATCCAGATGGTTGCGGTTTTGTGAGCGAGTCTGACCATTACAAGAGTTTGCATTTCTCTACATTTATCCGTAGATTGATGAAGCGAGATATAAATGAGAATGTAATCATACATTTCAGATTTGCTACTCATGGTTCTGTCTGTGTCAAGAATTGCCATCCATTCTACAAGGCAGGTTATTGGTTCGCACATAATGGAGTGCTCCCGATTTGCTCCGAGCATGATAAAACAGATAGTCAAATTTGTTTTGAACGTTTCATTTATCCTACTATCAAGAAATATGGTTGGGGTTCTGATGAACATATGAAAGAAATGAACAAATGGACAGCTCATGGTTCTAAGTTTGCAATGTTGCATAATGGTGAGATTGTGAAGTCCGGTAAATTCATAGAGCGTGATGGACGGTTCTATTCTAATTTGAATCATTTGGGTTATATGAGAAATGTAATAAACTTTTAGAAGATTAATGTTTAGGTTCTTTTTATTCGACAAGCGTCAGATGTCCGTGAGGATATTTGGCGTTTTTTTTGTTATATAAGGAGTTCTATTTTGCGTAGCTATTAATTATTCGTTTATGTGATGAAATAGCCTTAAATCGCTTAGAAATGCCGTTATTACTCACTTTTGCTTAAAAGTGAGATACTTGCAAATGGTTTAGTGCATTTATTATTCTTTTCGTATTATCTTTGCACTAGTTTTAACAAATATATCGAAAGAATGAAAGATAAAATTTTCCAGTTACTAAAACAAGAGTATAAGTCTCTTGGGTTAGGTGATGAAGTTCTTCAGGCACATGCCGAAATGCTTGATAAGATGGGGCTTGTTACTGATGACAACATCGAGACAGTGGTTGCTAGTCAAAAGAGTTTTTTGGAGTCCTTGCAAAAGGACAATGACCGCAGAGTTACCGATGCCAAGAAAAAGTTCGAGGAGGCACAGAAGGCTAAAGAAGATGCTGAACGCAAGGCTGCTGAAGAAGAAGCCAAGAAGAAAGCTGACGAAGAAGCCAAGAAAGCCGCTGAAGAAGCCGAAAAGAAACGCTTGGAGGAATTGGCAAAGAAAAACGAAATGCCGGATTATCTCAAAAAATACTTTGAAGAGCAAGCAGCAGAGAAGAAAGCTTCAGATGAAGCAAGAACCAAGGAACGTGAAGAGTTCAAGAAACTCGTTGAGACCTTGACTCAGAAGAACACAGACCAAGCCAAGACTTACAACGAACAGATGGAGGCGCAAAGCAAGACCATTAAGGAATTGCAAGAAACTATCCAAAAGCAAGCTGAGGAGGCTAAGGCTAAGGAAGAGGCTGCTGCGAAGGCAAAGGCAAAGGCAGACCACGATGCGAAGATTTTATCAAAGGCTAAGGAGTTGGGCATTCCCGAAAGTCGTATCAACGAGGGTTTCACCTTGAGCGATGATGCTACAGATGAAGCTATCGAAACATACCTCTCCAAGGTAGCGAACAACTACAAGGCGTTGCAACAACCACAATTCGGGGGCAGCTATCGTGCTAGCGAGGGCGAGCCAACAAAGGAGGACGTTGACAATGTAGCCGCATCATTAGTTCAGTCACTTTAAAAATTGAAAAACATGAATCAGGAATTGAAGACTACAAAAAAGCAAATTGTCTTTGGTGAGGATTCCGTCATTATCCAGAAATGGGAAGGCGACATCAAGGGCGGTCGTGCTTTGGATTGGACAGGCGTAAAAGATGAAGTTCTTTACGCAGGTCGTGTTATCGTGACAGATGGTAAGGGAACTTACAAGCCATTGCCTATTGAAACAGACAATTATAAGGCTTTGGGTACTGCCAGTGACCCATTGGAGCATTACAAGTATGCGGGTGTTCTCTATCGTTCCATTCTGAACGGTGAGCCAGCGGCAATTATGACTGCTGGACAAGTTAACAAGGTAGCAGCTAAGGCTGCAAATGGTGCAGACTTTCCGGATGCGTTCCTTACAGCTATGCCAAAGATTGCTTTGGTTAGCGATGAGGATGCAAACAAGTTCGATGAGTCTGATGCAACAATGGACAAAGACTAAAAGAAGGAGGATAACAGATGGAAAAATCACTTTATTTTCAGTTGGTCAATAAATACTTCCCACAACTTGTTGCAAGTGTAGTAGAGAAGTTGAACGGCAAGAATCAGACTGCATTGACCTATATGTACCGAGACCACTTGACTAACACATATAGTCAGGACGGACGCTGGGCATCAATTACTGCGGAATACACACGAGTTGCTGCTGATGTTGTATCAATGGATGCAGAACTTCCATTGAAGAGCCGTGATAAGGTTTCAACCGCTGAGGGTCAAATCCCAAAGGTTGGTATGAAGCTTTACATGTCAGAGAAGCAGCTTAAGGATTTGGATAACATGATTGCGCAACGTTTGCCTCAGCCACAGATTTTGCGTAACTTGTTTGCAGACCTTCCTCGTTGTATTCAGGCGGTTTACGAGCGTATTGAAGATATGTTCCTCAGTGAGCTGTCAACAGGTGTAGCTTTGGCGACTCGTTCCGGTGGTACTGGTGTCCGAGTTGATGTAGGTTTTGCCGAGAAGAACAAGTTCGGTCACGGTGCTAAGGCTTGGGACGCAGAGGATGCAACTCCACTTGATGACATCCAATTGGTTTACGACAAGGCGATGGACGACCAAAACACCATCACTACTTGTTATCTTGATGATTACACAATCAAGTTGCTTGGCAAGAACAAGCAGGTTCGTGCTCAGTTTGCCTTCAATCAAGGCATTGCACTTAGTGGGGATAACAGCAACATTCCTATTTTGAGCTTTGAGCAGATTGCGTCTATCTTTAGAAATAAGTGGCAGACCAACTTGGTACGTGTAGCCCGTACAATCAAGACCGAGATTAACGGCAAGAAGGGAACACACAACCCTTGGGCTAAGGGTCACATGACCTTTACATGCTATGATAACCTTGGTGATTTGTTCTGGACTAACGTAGCCGAAGCTACAAGACCAGTTGCAGGTGTTACTTATCAGTCAGCCGATGAGTATATCTTGGCTAGCCGTTATTCTACTAACGACCCACTCCGTGAGTTCACTAGCTCACAAGCAATGGTTGTTCCTATCTTGAATAACGTTGATGCCATCTACTCTTTGGACTCAACACAAGCGGTAGGTTAGGCTTATGAGAGGTGAGGTAATTAGTCCGTTCCGTGATAAGTTCCATTTTAACACCATCTATGAAGTTGGTGCAATCTTGGACTTTGACGAAGAACGCATGAACTCCCTTATCGAACGTAAGCTTTGCAAGATGTTGGAGGTGCAGGATGATAACCATTCTGCACCTCTAAAAGACGATAAGGAAATTAAAGATACTCCTAAAAAGGAAGTCTTGAATGATGGAAAAGAAAATCCTGTAAAGGAAGAAGAAAAGAAGTCAGAAGAGACACCTAAGAAGGAAGTCTTGAAGGAGAAAAAGGAGAGCAAGCCTAAAAAGGAGAAAACCTCAAAAAAGGATGCTGCCGAGTCTACCGAAGAGAATTCCCAAAAGGAGAATGTAGAAGAAGAACTTGACGAAAAGACTAAGAGCGAGCAGGAGGCTGCAAAGAAAATCGCTGAGGCTATGAGTCAGGCTCAGAAATAAGGATGTCACATGAAGATAAGAGAATACATTTCGCAGAAGTTGCGTGCTTGGAACATTACCGATGCCCAATTGGAAGATATATCGTCAGGTATAGACCTTGACGAAGAATATACGTCTGATAATTCCCAGGTTGTAGGCAAGGCGATGATTTCCGTAATCGAGGAACTTATGCTTGCCCCATATATGAGCAATGTGAATGAAAATGGATTCTCTGTCTCTTGGGACTACTCTAGGATAGGACAATACTATATGTGGCTTTGCCGAAAATATGGTGTTGCTCCGGATAATGAAGTGGTGGCAGCTTTAGGGCTTTCCACTATCACGGATAAGTCTGATATTTGGTAAATGTCTAGGTTATGTTATATTCCCCTCATATATTAAAGAAAAAGTTCGTGAATAAGGTTGTCAACAAGTACAACGAGGTCATTAGCTCTTCTGAGGAATGGAAAGAAATGGGGCGTTGTCGGTGCGATGACAACTCTACCGAGCATTTCACTACCGATAATGGTAGCATATATACACCGAAATATCATATTGTTTGTGACAAGTGCCAGATTTCCGAAGGTGATGAAGTCAAAGTATATTCCGATGATGGAAGTTACCGAGGAGGTGGAAAGGTCTATAATGCCCCTAAGTGCAATTATCTTGGTTATATGAGTATCTATGTCTGATGTTATAAAGGATGAGATAGACGCTTTCTTTGCACAGGGAGAAAGGGAAGTAGATGAATTTCTTGATAGGTTAGGTAAAACTGCTGTTGAGTTTGATAAGGCTAACGGAAACTACCGAAACCGCACAGGTAATCTCAGAAGGTCTAACTATAGTAATGTACATGACCACACCTTGACCATTGGCAATAAAGCGGAATATGCGTCTGATGTTTCCTCTAGGGGGTATGATGTTATAGATTCGGGTATTCAGTATATCAAGAAAGAAATCGAAGATATGCGATGATAACAGAAATAGATGCTGGTCATGTAATCTATGATGACTTGGAACTTATGGGATTGGAACGAAGACTGAAAGGACATCTGACAAAGGGTGGACTTGAAGGGGAAAGACCTATGGTCGGTGAGAAGATTCCTGATGAAGGCATGATAGTAATCATTCCTAAGCGCATGAGTGCAGACAAGACATATTTCAACGATTGTACTATAGAGGTAAACATATTGCTCAAAGATATAGAGGGCGAGGCTAATCCTCAATTGAACGAGCTTTTAAAGAAGGCTATTCAAACCCTGTCCGACAATGAGGTCGGAAAAGTTGAGGATGTATGGTATCGTTATTCTATCCGCTCCCACGGCATAGAGCAAGAGAGTAGGTTGAGTTGCCATTACGCAAACATTACTATTGATTTTGAAACATTAAACGTAAGATAAGATGAAACCATTTATTGGAATCAAGAGAATTTGGTATGGTGCTCCTCTTACCGAGGCAAATACACCTGCTAAGTTGGCTACATGGTTGAAAACCGCTACAGAGGTTAAGAACAGCCATGAGGGAACATGGGGATATTCTCAGGATGACCCTAGTGTTACCGAGTACAAGAACGAGCTGAACGGACAGGTTTACTATCGTGACAAGACCGATGAGGGTGCTAAGACAATTACATTCTCTATTGGTGTCTTTTCATGGAAGAATAAGGTAGACTTGCAGGGTGGTAAGATGTATAAGGCAACTGGAGAAGAGACTACAACGGAGGCAGATGCAGTAGGTTGGTCTTCTAGCCAAGATTTGGCTAATATCAACAAGTGTATCGTTGCTCAGACCAAGACAGGGAACTACATCGTTTTCTCAAATGCGGCTATCGTTGCCAAGGGTGACCAGCAGGATAAGAATATCACTTTGGGTATTTCTGCCGTTGCTATGGAAAGCGAGATCGATGGTGTGGCTGGCGAGTACCAATGGGAAGGCTCTGCGGTTGTAGAACAAGAATAAGACATAGGCAACAAATGATAGAGGGGGATGGTGTTAATGCCGTTCCCCTTTTTTAATATTCAGAACCATGAGTAAGGCAAGTAAATTAATTACGGATGCAATTCTTGGAGAGGACACCGTAACGATAATCGTGAATGGAAGGGCTTATTACGTTTCACCACCTACAATTATAAAATTGGTCAAGGCGGCTAAATACCTTGATAGTTTCGAAGAGGGCAAGACCTTAGCGGAAGTCTTATGCATGCTTAAGAATTTGGATGATGCTTGCAAGGCGTTGTCCGTATTCATACAAGGCGATGAATCCATTAGTGATGAATTATCTAAAGGAACGCTTGAAGAGGTTGTCAATGGCTTACAAACGGCTTATTCCTTAATCTCTATAAAGGATTTTCAGACGCTATCAATTTTGGCGAAGAGTGCGGCAAGGATGATAGCAAAACCACGACCATAGGTAACGATACACTCTTAGGACAGATTGCATCTTTTATGGATAGTCTGCATTTATCTTACCAAGAAGTCGTGAAAGAGATACCTTATAGAAACTTATTGCTGATGGCAAAAGACAAGCAAAGAGTAGCATGTGGTGATGTAATGTATGAGGTAACGGAAGAAGAGTTTGGAATGAACTTCAAAAAAGGATAAGTTTAAAATAATGCAAATAAAGTATTAAAAGCACTAAAACGCTTGCAAGTTAGCGAAATAATATTTATCTTTGCAAGCGCAGAACAAAAAAGGATAAAATGGCGATTTAAGAAATTGATAAGATATTAGAGACACGAAACCCGATGGACTATACCGAAAGGCAGTCCGAGTCACTATTCCTTTGACTTTGCAATCGGTAGTTTCGTGTTTTTTGTTTAAAATAAGATGCAAGATGTAAGGTTGATATTCGAGATACTGGTTTCCATGTTGCTTTGCGTTTGTCTCATATTGCTTGCTGTAAGTAGATATAGGCAAAAGAAAAAGCGTGAAGAACCGGAGCGAAAGGAAATGGACTTGATAGACTTCTTTTCTTTGGGAGGAGTTGCCTATTATTGGAACAAAGGTGGTAAGCAGCAGAAATGCTACACATACGAAGAATTTCTGAAAATCAAGGCTGACTACGTGGAGCTTTGGTTGAATCAGAATAGATATATTTTTAACTCTCAATTAGATTGCGATGATATATAAAGTATTTGTTTTGTTTCCGACAATAGTAGTATCAGATGGTATTGTTGGTATAGCTTGGCTAGGAAAGGTCTTTGGCTGGCGATATGGAAAGAACAAGAAAAAGAGCAAGAATGTGTCCTTAATGATAGGATATAACACAGGAATGTCTCTTAAGTCGAAAATAGACGATAACGCAGCGGATGATTATTTAAGACGCATTGCCGAAGAAAATAGAATCTAAATTCAAGGGTTAGAGTCCCTTTTTTACAACCATATTACTTGTGGTTATTTTTATACATCGGTTTTTATTAACGATTGTTTTTTATGGTAGATAAATGTATAAAAACGAGCACAAGTTCCCTTATAGATGGACTAAAAAAGATGCTAATTTCACAAAAGACAAAGGTAAGGTGATGTCTTGCTTTTGTTGTGGAGGTGGAAGTTCCTTTGGCTACAAACTAGCTGGCTACGATGTTGTAGCCTGTAATGAGATAGACCCAAAGGTTATGAAGATGTACTTGAAAAATCACGATGTCAAGTACGCTTTCAATTGTGATATTCGTGAGTTGATTACCAATATCAATATGGGGGGGGCATATTATGAAAGAAGAGCTTCATAATTTGGATATATTGGATGCTAGTTTCCCTTGTTCGGTATTCAGTATTGCAGGTGACCGCCAAAAGGCTTGGGGAAAGGAAAAAGTATTCCGAGAAGGTCAGAAGGCGCAAAGGCTTGACGATTTGGCTTTCTACTCAATCGACCTCGCTAAAGAACTAAAGCCAAAGGTAGTAGTTTTTGAGAATGTTCAAGGTTTATTACAAGGTGAAGCCATCGAGTACGTAAAGGAGATTTATAGACAGATGAATGATGCCGGATATATCTTGCAGCATTGGCTTCTCAATGCACGTAACATGGGTGTTCCTCAAAACAGACCTAGGGTATTCTTTATTGGGTTACGTAAAGACCTTTGCGAGCCGTTTATGGTTCAAAAGGATTTGTTCGAGCGAGTGCCTAAGATAGATATGGACTTCAACGAGAAAGAAATTGTCTTGGATGAGTTCTCTGACTATTGTGGAAGGCAAATTCCTAAAGGAATGATGAAGTATTGGGAGCATAGAAATGAGAAAGATAATTCTATCGGTGATATTGTCAAGCGGATGGATAATCGTCTTTCTATGTTCAATAATATGTTTCTTAAAAAGAATAAGGTATGCAATACCATATCAGCAATGGAGGATAGACTTGTGTATTATGATAATCCAAGTTATCTTTCAGCACATGATACGATTTTAGCATCAACATTTCCGATGGATTATGACTTTAATGGCATGAAACCTTGGTTTGCTTGCGGAATGTGTGTTCCTCCAGTTATGATGGCTAATGTTGCTACGAGAATCTGGGATTGTTGGTTGTCAAAGATTAAAAAGGAGGAATGCGCATGATAACAGCAAGTATGACTTCGGGTGAGATGCGTAGGGTACGAAACTTAGATGAAGCTAGAATCTATGAGTTTCAGATGCGAAAAGCTAATGAGCTTAAACGTGAAATAAGAAAGCAGAACGTACGACAAATAACAAAGACCTTTGAGCTTGCTACACCGAATGCCGATTATCTCATCGTTGTAGGTGTAAAACATGGCGATGTATTCGCTTCCGGTTTGTTCATTTATCTGAAGGAAACCAACGAGTATATTCCTATGAGTAGAAACGAGGGGTATAGCGAAGATTGTTTTGCTATGAGCGTTCATTTTCTGAAGAGATTTGCAGAAAGGTTTTTGAAAAAAGACTTACCGATTGCCAAGATATTGCAAAAGATATATACATCGTTTACGGGTGCAGTTCAGCTCTATAGTGATGACAAGACAAGAAGAGTGGTATTTGCAATTCCGGAAGGGCTTATACTCACAGAATACGAGCAAGAAAAGCATATCATCCACTACAAAACCTTTGTAAGCATGGATATGCTAAAGAAGACACAGAAGCGAAGTTACGAGAAGATAAGTGCATTTCTCATGGAATCTTGTCAGCAAATAGCTAAAGCAAGAGACACCGGAAATGACGAAAGGCTGTGCGTTGTGTACAGAAGGTTTTACAATGATATTGATTTGCTAGATACAAAGGAGGCGCAAGCCATATATTCAAGTTTCTTTGAAAAAGGAGGTAACAATGAAAGATAAAAGTATAACAAGGTTTCTTGGTGATATAAAGCCTATAAAGAATTACGAAAGGTATTATGTTAGCAAGCTGGGACATGTTTTTACTATTGGGAGAACGTCTCAATTAAAGGAAATCGCACCTTGCAAGACACCAAAAGGTTATCTGAAGGTATGGCTTTACAAGAACGGAAAGCGCAAGATGTTTTATATACATCGTTTGGTAGCTCAGGCTTTCTTGGAGAATCCAGAAGCGTTTCCAATGGTGAATCATAAGGATTTCGATAAGACGAATAACGATGTAGACAACTTGGAGTATTGCACCGCAAGATACAATGTGATTTATTCTGCTATAGCAAAGAAAACCTCTTCCGAATACTTGGGTGTGACTTGGAATAAGAGTGTAAGAAAATGGCAAGCGCAGTATCAGATAGGTAAAAAGAAAATATATATAGGTTGCTTTGATACGCAAGAAGAGGCTCATGAAGCTTATGTTAACGCTATAAAAGAGATTTGATATGCTTGAATTTGATAGAATATACAATTCCGACTGCATAGAAGGAATGAAACAAATAGAGAGCGGGAAAGTAGATTTAATTGTTACTGACCCACCATATTGTATCTCCTATAAGACCGGATGGAGAGCAGACGACCATCGTTTTTCGAAGGAAATACTCAATGACGATAATGAGCAATTGATTATTGATTATATGAGCGAATGCTACCGGATTTTGAAGGATGATAGTGCTGCTTATATCTTCTGTAGTGCCAAGACCTTGGACTTTTTTATGCAACAAGCGAGGAACGCAGGGTTTACCATTAAGAATGTGCTCATTTGGCGAAAGAACAACCATACGGCTGGAGATTTAGATGCGCAATATGGTCAATGTTACGAGCCAATCCTGTACTTGAATAAAGGCAGACGAATCATAAACGGCAAACGTTTGGAGGACGTGTGGGACTTTGATAGAGTTCCATCAGATAAGTTGGTACATCAGAACGAGAAACCAATCCCCTTGCTTATGCAATGCATCTTGAAATCATCGGACGAAGGAGATTTGGTATTTGATGGTTTTATGGGTTCAGCAAGTACTGCTCTGGCTTGTATGCGAACAAACAGGAATTTCCTTGGCTTTGAGTTAGACGGGGAATATTTCAAGGTAGCACAAAAAAGAATCAAAGAAGAAATGTTTAATCAAAAAGATATGTTTGGATATGCTGGAGATAGATAAGATTTATCAAGTTGATTGTCTGGATGGTATGAGCAAGATTGATGACAAGTCCGTCTCGCTTATACTCACAGACCCTCCATATGAAATTTCAAGGGATTCCAATTATGCAAAGTCCGCTCCTATTGGTAAAGATACCGATAGATTTCGCATATCTATCGACTTTGGAGACTGGGATAAACAGGAAGCATTTGATATAGGCTCTATGATAAAAGAATCCTACAGGTGCTTGAAAGATGGTGGATATATAGTTTGTTTCTATGATTTGTGGAAGATTGGGGTCGTAAAGGATGCGATGATTAAAGTCGGATTTAAACAAATTAGATTTATAGAATGGATAAAAACAAATCCTGTTCCAATAAATAGTAAGACAAACTATCTCACAAACGCAAGAGAGGTCGCTGTGTGTGGGGTGAAAGGTAAAAATCCTATCTTTAATAGTGAATATGACAATGGAGTATATAGCTTTCCAATCTGTTGTGATAAGGGGAGATTTCATCCTACCCAGAAGCCTGTTAGTCTTTTCAGAAGCATTATAAACAAGCATTCCTGCAAAGGAGATATTGTACTAGACTGCTGTATAGGTAGTGGAACTACGGCTATTGCGTGTATTCAAGAAAATCGTAATTTTATAGGTTTTGAAACTAATAGAGAGTTTTACGATAAAGCAAACAAGAGAATAGAAAATGAATTAATGATAAAGCAAGACAGTTTATTTTGAAATGAAAGTTAGTGGGTGATATGATGGAGCTAAATAGAATTTATCAAGGTGATTGCCGAAAGCTTCTAAAGCAGCTAGACGATGAATGTATAGACCTAGTATGCTCTGATGTTGCTTATCCGGTACAAGCTAGAGGTGGGCGCAGTAGCATGAGTGGATATTGGACGGATTCTCAAACTAGAAAAGGTAAGATATTCAAGAGTAATGACATAGATATTTCGGAGTATATCAACGAACTATATCGAGTACTAAAGGATAAGACTCATTGCTATCTTATGTGTAACGACTATAATCTGATGCACTTTCTAGATGAGATAGGACGGAGTGAGTTTCACTTCACAAAGTGTTTAATATGGGATAAATGCACTAAGGTGTGTGGAACGTATTATATGAATCAAAAGGAGTATATCATTATGCTTCGTAAGGGAGGTGGAAAGCCAATTAATGAGTTTGGCACATCTGACATTCTGAGTGTTCCTATTCCAACCAACAAACGCAGGGATAAAGAAGGATTGATCAATCAGACCGAAAAACCAGTTAAGTTGATGGAGATTCTAATCAGAAACTCAACAAATGTAGGTGATGTTATTCTTGACCCATTTATGGGGAGTGGCACAACAGCAAGAGCTTGCGTAAACCTTGAAAGAAAGTATATAGGCTTTGAAATAGACCAGCGTCAAGTAGATTTTGCCAATAACGAATTAAAGAATATGAGTAGGCAGTTAAGTCTGTTTTGAAACTATGGATATGTGCAAGGTGTTTTGTTGCAATCCTGTTGTAAGAAATGGGAATAAAGAAACAACGGATGCTCTTATAAGAGCTATGAGAGACGAAGCCTTAAAACGAGGGTTGGTACGTGATGAATTGATAGATTTTTGCAACCAATTCATAAGAGAGGGCGAAATCAAAGCTTGTATAGAGCATTTGCTAGATAATTTCAAACGTTATTTTTGGAGGTATCATTGATATGAGAAGAAGAAAGTTGAACAAGTCTCCAGTGCTAGGCTTCTGCGGATTTGTTATCGGTTACGAGTGCAAGGAAAAGGGAATAAAGCTGATGGAGTGCGATAAGGCGCAAGCAGATGCAATCATAGTTCCTCATCACTTTTCACACAAGGTAACGAAGAATAGTTGCTTGAATCTTTTGGTATTGTATAAGGATAAGATAAGGGGCGCAATGCAAATAGGGTATGGAATCCGACCGCACATCAAGACTGAAAAGGGCGAAGTGTTGGATTACCATCAAGTGAGGGAATTTGACAGAATGTGGTTGTCTGATGATATGCCAAAGTTTAGCGAGACGATTTGCCTATCTCTCTTGCATAAGTATATTAGGGCAACACATAAGGAAATCAAGTACCTTATATCTTATGCCGATACGTCCATAGGTAACAAGGGAACTATATATAAAGCTGCAAACTATGAGCATATTGATACCATTAAGGCAGATTTCTATGTGTTACCAAGTGGTGAGCGTGTGCATCCGGTTACGATGTGGCATCGGCACAAGACAAGAGCATGGGAGGTTCTAACGAAGCTATACCCAGGAATAAAAAAGGCAGAAGGGTTTCAACTTAAATTTCTGAAGAAGTTATGAAGAAAAGAAATAAATGTATTCCTCGTCATTTGCATCCAGATCCTGAGCATTGGGTTAGAAATGGTCAATCTTGGAAGGCGAAGGTAGCTTATGAAAGCGAGGATGATGCTTGGGAGTTTCTAAATCAGAATTCGAAGTTGAAGGCTTCCAGCTGGCATCCTTACTTATGCAAGGTTTGCTCAAAGTGGCATATTGGTAGGTTACATAATTAACGATTATGAAAAAAGAAGATAGACTTAAAATATATCGCAAATACGATGGGCATTGTGCTTATTGCGGCAAGAGTATAGAGTATAAGGATATGCAGGTTGACCATCTTGTTCCGAAAAATCGAGGTTGTTACTCTCGGTGGAGCGACAAGGAGGGAAAATTTGTCGTATTCCATGGCGATGATTCCATGGAGAACTATATGCCATCTTGCAGGTCTTGTAATCTTCGTAAGCGTGATATGAGTTTGGAACAATTTCGTTCAGAGATTACTAGACAGGCTAAAGGATTGCTTAATGGTAAGGCTTCTTTCCAAGTAAAGATGTCGCTTGCTTATGGTTTAATCGAAGAGCACTTTGATAGACAAATTGTGTTCTACTTTGAGAAATTTAAATAGTTGAGAATATGAAGAAGTTTAAGAAGTCGATAGAGATTAGCACTAAGAATATTTCAGACGTTCTTCAAGTGCCAATTGTTACAAGTTTATACAAGACTAAGAATTTTAAAAACCCTTGTCTTGAAGGTCGTAGCGTTCCTTATGATACTATAGCACTGATGTATGTTCATATCGAAGGCTTTGATAGCGATTTTTGTATTAACCAAGGCAACATGCTCGCTCTTGACATTTGTGATACTTGGTATGCCTTTTCAAAAGCAGGGTGGGAGAAACATAAAAACGATGAGGTATGAAGAAGAAAGGATATTACGAATACGACCAGCCCATTTACCCACACTTATTGTGTGTTGGGGTTGGGTTGCAGTTTGAGGATGCAAAGAAAGCATTCTTGAATAATGATGGTACGGATATTGAAAAGTACGATTTTTTAAATGGTGATGGATTTACTTATTACGGACTTCACATAAGAGAAACAAGAAGAAAGTGCGTTCTTGTTTTATTCAGTAGCAGTAAGGCTATGCGTATGAATGTAATTTGTCATGAGGCTAGTCACGCTTGTGATGCTATCGAGGGTAATATTGAAATGAAACATGGTGGAGAACCATCTGCCTATCTGATAGGTTGGATAGCATCATGTATCAATAAGGCTCGTTTGGGAATTGGAGATTTCGTTGAAATCGTAGATAAGGAAGAAAAATAGCCCAAAGGCAAAATACCATTTGGTGTTTACCCCATCACTATATATAATAATGTAGTGGTGGGGATTTCTTTGTTAACGTCAGCAAATTATTTGTTTATATTATTATAGAGTGTTAAAAGCTATAGGAAATACATTAAATAATTTGCATATTTCGAATATTCTTTGTATCTTTGCATCGTAATTAAGAAATAAAGGTTACTAATTAAAAATGGTGAGACACACCACAAAAACTGTAATAAGAAAATGAAAAAGTTTTTTGAAAACTTATCTGAAAAGTTTAATGATGCGGCTTTTGAGGCGCAGCTTGATGATTTTACTTGCGAGTTTGATGCTATTAACAAACCTGCTGAAATCGTGGTGTCCGTTAAGAGTAGAAAGGTTATCCATTCATATGGAAATATTTCTTCTTATCCATATTACAATGTAGATAAGATTAATATCTATAATGAAGACGGAGAAGACGTGTCTTCAAAATATCCTTTGTTCTGCCAAAGAGTTAAGGATTGCGTGCCTTCTTATAAAGATGTAGAGAATGACTTGATGGAGGCAAATATGAGCGATACCGAGCTTTATTTCGGCTCAGAGGATAATTATTTGCATTACAAGTATGGTAACTAAATGGTTTGGATATGGAGTACGAAAATAAGTTTGTAGGTCTTTCATCTGTAATGAGTCACGACCTTGAAATATTAAGGTATGAACTAGAGTATGGATGGAAATTGGCTCTTATACCAAATGATGTGTGGTACAACTAATTACTTTTAAAATTTCAAATTATGGCATATTATAAAGTTAGTGTAGATGTATCGGATTTATTCGATGATATGCTCGTCCATGCACAGAAGAGTTTTCTTATTGACAAGTTTTGCTCTTTAGCAACAGACCAGCAGATAGAGGTAGTAAGCGAAATGCTGGAGAACCTAAATGGCGACCAAGTAGCTAAAGTTATAGAAGACGCTTTCGATAACTTGCATGAGCAAGGTCAAGAGCAAGTAATCAACTATGTGAACGAATAAGGCTATGATGTCCGATAAACAATATAGAGTTGCTCGCAAGGGTGTTGTTGAGCAACTTAAATTAGCTCAGAGACTACATTGCAAGCACATGGAGCAGAAGTATAAAGTGGCTTTGGAGAAGTTAGAGAAACGCTTCTTAAAGCCGGATGCTGTGGGCTGCTTCGATTTGGGCGCAAGGGTATCAAATAGTTATTATCATCTTTAAATGGTTAAGGGTATGGAAAAGAAAGAATATTCTGTTGTCGAATTTATTCAATATCTCAAAGATAAGCCATATATTAAGCTTTATAAAGCTGCTCGTTTAGCTGAGATTAATATGAGAAGAGAAATGAGAATATTGCGATATTCCCCGTTTTATTTAGATAGAGAATAGATGTATTAAAATAAAGGTTATGGGAACAAAAGTAGAAGTAAAGACTATTCCTTTGCATGGATTGTTCATCCATCGCAAGCAGGTTTGGCGTTCACTCGGTAAGCTGAGAGCAGAAAGCCATTCTACGACAGCGCAAAAGGTGTTTATGAATGAGCATGATACCGAGGTATCAACTGAGAATGCTGATTTCATTGATGGCTTGAAAGTCACTCCTTATGATGGGGAGTTGCCAAAAATATCAAAAAACGTTGGTAGTATGAGTTACTACCAGTATTGTTTAACGCAAAAATTGGTTTAGTTATGGAAACTGAGATTAATATAGTGGAAATCCTAAAGGATAAGCCAGCAAATACGAAGCTATATTCTCCTTTGTTTAGTGAAGTATTTTTTTCGCATGTAAGTGGCGGTTATATAGCTGTGGAACATCATGGAGGAACATCACTATTCTTAAGTAGTGGCAGATTCTATGATTACGATGGATCAGAGCCGTTATTATTCCCTTCTAAGGAAATGCGTGATTGGAACAAATTTGCTTGGCAGAAGGGCGATATCTTGGTTAATGAGAATAATGCGCATATTATCTTCGAAAAGTTTACAGATGATACATATACAACCTTTATAGGTAGACATTATCTTAATAAGAATTATAAAAATTATGTCCCAGGACGCTATACTTGTGTTACCCAACATTTTCATATTGAAGAAAGTAATGCTGCTCAAATCTATATATATAATATTGAGGAAAAAATTGGTGGCAAACTCGATCTTAAAACTTTGGAAATAGAAAAGCCTAAGTGTGAGTTTAAGACATTCGATAAAGTATTGGGGCGAAATGAGAAAGATGATGTATGGGAAGCTGACCTCTTTTCTCATTATAGAGAAGAATCACAATATCCTTTTCGGTGTATCGGATTTAGTCGTAAGTATTGTATTCCTTACAACAAAGAGACAGCACATCTACTAGGAACGACTGATGATTGGGAAGGAGGTGAGCAATGATTAGAGACGAAGCAAAGATAATTGTAACACCAACTGGTGTATCACTTAAAGAAGCCTTGACTAGTGAAGAAATCAATGCAATCAATGAAGCTCATATCTATAGAGATTATGATTGCATTCCACATTTTAAACTCGCTGGTAATCCTCCTAGTGGCAAGGAAAACCGTAGAACTAGGAGGATGTTAGAACTTAGAAAAAGAAAGGGTAGATTATGATAGATGATAATAAAATAGAAGCTGCAAAGGAAGAAATCTACGAGGATAGATTCTTGCTTAATGGTGAAGAGATAGTCTTCAACAATGATGAAAAGGAAGAAATGTTCTACAAAGAGGACATCAAAGAAGCCATTGGACTAGGTGCTAAGTGGGGTATCAATGAGCTATTGAAGGACATGTTTCACCCTGCTAGCGAAGTTCCACGTAACGACAACGGAAAGGTTCTTGCGTTCTCAAAAGAATTCGGTAATAGAAAGCTCTACGATATGAACGATGAGCTTGATAAAACCACTTGCGATACATATAAAGAAATGTGGGAAGAGCAAGTCAATATATTCCATTTGTCTGATTGGATATTTGTAGATGAGTTGTTTGACTTGATTACGAAAGGAGGTAAGCAATGAAAGAGCTTAAAGTTGGAGAAAGAATCACTCTTGAAGCAGTTGAGCAATATGGTTGTAGAGGTTGCTTCTTTGAGGATAATCCAGTATGTATAAAATTTGCATGTTGTGAAGGTGTACGCTCAGATGGAAAATCGGTAATTTTTAAAGAAGTTAAGGAGTAAAGCGTATGAAAGGATTACTATCAATGATTGGTATTGCTTCGTATATGGATTTTCAAATGAATGACCTACCCTTCGGATTTCCAGAGCGGCAATTAGCAATACCGAAAGGTGAAATACCTTCCGATAAACAAAAGTGCCAATCGAAAGCACAGCATGAGTTTATCGTTAAAGGTGTAAAGATAATGGCTACTTCTAAGAAGGATGCTATCAAAAAGTATAATCATCGTAAAAAGTAAAGCGTATGAATGAGATAGAGAAAATATGTAAGGAAATCCAATGCCCACACTTTATTGTATGGAGCTTCGGATATGGTGATTGTATATCTTGTAAGTTGCAAGGGGAAAGCTACAATATAGAGTCTGTAGCCGATGATTGTCCTTACAAGGATAAGTTTAATAAACTTAAAGAATAATCGTATGGATAAATTAGAATATATACCAGGTGATTTGGCTTTTCACTATATACCAAAAACCATAATAAAAAAGTATGTAAAAGTATATGTTTGCTCTACACAAAATGCCTTATCATTAGAAGATATGGATGGAAATCTATATGATTATATTGGGGAATTATATCCGATTCCTCTTACTCCAGAGATTCTAGAGAAGAATGGATGGAAAAAACCTGATGATTTTGATTCATATTGGCTTAATAAGATAGGATTGTTACAAGAGGGTGATACATGGCATTCTGCTTTAGGTAGTACAAAAATTGCTATCACTCTTGGTAATATTATGTATGTTCATCAACTCCAGCACCTTCTCTTCGGTTTAGGACTTAATTCAGAAATGGAGGTGTAGGTTATGTTATATGCTTTAAGATTTTTCGACACAGAGAGGTCTCTTTGGTATTTAGATTGTGTACATCGAAGTAAGTCGTTCTTGAAAAGACGTGAAAAGAAGTTTTAAAAACAATGAATAAAAACGATGATTTCGAAATGGTATGGATTTTAGTAACGCCTTCGGGCATAAAAGATAGAATATGACAGTAGAAGAATTAATTGACAAATTATCAAAGGTTGAGGATAAGACTATGGAAGTCAACTTCCCATATTCTCATGGTACACAAGAAAACGGACAACCTCTAAAGATTGACGAGGTATCAGTATATAATGATTGTGTTATACTTTATGATTAACCATCCGCAAGGATATAAATAGATTGTAATATGAATACAGAAAAATTAGAAAGAGCAAATATCTTAGCCAAGAGTTTAATTCCTAAAGTAAATGAACTCTTAAATATATCTACAAAATCAATGCGCAGTAGTCTTGCTGATGCTATTTGGGGGCTTTCAGAGTGTGATGAAGAGTTTAAAACAAAATTCAAGCAGCTTCTGAATGAAACAAAACAGAGATTGCAAAAAGAGTTTGATGAACTTTAGTAAAACTAACCATCCCTTATGGGATATAAATATAAGTAATATGAAAAAGATTATTTTGGCAGCCTTAGTCGTTGCAAGTTTGTTCGCTTCTTGCTCTAGCGAGAAGACTTTTAAAAAGAAAGATGGCTCTACGATTACAGCAAAGCCTTATGGCTGGGCTAGTAAGGAAAACAAAGTAGAAGGTGTTAACTACGAGTTGAATGCTCCAGATGTTGTAGTTCCAATCATCTTCGCTCCATCAGTTATCGCTCCTGCTTTACTGACGGCTTATGATGTTTGGGAGCCAGTATCATATACTGAGCCATCTAAGTAACTAACCACCCTTTCCTGCAACAGGAGAGGGTAAAAAGAAAGAAGAATATGATTACAGAAAAGTTAATAAAAAAGGTGCTACGTAAGTGGTTAAAGAAGAAATTGTATATCAATGCTCCTATTAGCACAAACATAGCACGATTTGAATGGGTCTATAACTCACACCTTAAAGAGTGGAGAGATAGAATGTGGGTAATTAAAAACTGCCCAGAAAATAGAGACAAGTGCCTTAATGAGTATCTTTACTCATAGCTTTTGTTAATCAATTCCACAAGGTCATAGAACTGCATCTTGGTGGTGAAAGTCTCACCATTAGATAACTTGATACAGCTATCACCATCCACCTCAAAGAACGAGACAATGTGGTCTGGGTTAATTGCACGGGTGTATGAATTATCATACGACTTCAAAGTAATTAAATTTTTCATATAAATGTAATTTTTAAAATTAAGCGGTACAAAGATAGTAATAATATTCGAGAAGCAAGCAATTCTTTAGGTAATTTTAAAATTAAGCACTTTATTTTATCTGTGCTTGCTTCTCACTTTAAACATATATAATATGGCGTATTGTTTTTGTGATATTTGTGATTACAAGGATAAATGTAAGTACTATCGAAAGGTAGTTGCTTGTCCTTATATGAAAGAGGAATAGTTATGGAAGTATTAAAAGACATAAGTCAGTTAACAAAAGGTTGCAGAGTGACATTTATTAAAAATGACGATTTCCACTACTATGAGTACCTCATGGTACACCCCAATCGTGAAACCTATTATCTATTTATAGATAACTGGTCGCAAGAAGTAGTACGAATATACATTAATGACCTCTTGTCAGGAGATTATTATGTTGGTAAGTACGACCGAATCTTCGTCATGGAAAAGAGAAAAGATTTCTTCAGACGAATGATAAAGAATTGTGATAAAAGAATTGAAGAACTTAAAAGTAAGTAGTTATGACAAAACCTTACAGAATCAAACATAAGGCTAGTGGATTGTACTACCAGCCTGCAATCAATCATAGTAATCTTTCCAAGAAGGGCAAGGTGTACATGACAAATAACTCACTATTGATGATAAATGATAGCTATGATTATATAGCTATTAGTGTTAGAAAAGGCACGAAGGTACATGATATTTTAGAAAAGGAAATGCCTTTAAAAGGTATAGAACGTTCCTATGGTGCAGAAGTTTGTTATCGTGTTCCAAAGAGTGAATTTGAAAAAGAAGAATTATAGCGTATGAATATTAGATTAGCAAAGAAATTATTCTATAAGGAAAGTACTAAATGGCTTTTGGAAAGAGGTTGGACTGATGGTTATATAAGTCCTAATACTATAAAATATGTAGTAAGAAAGTTAGAAAAACTCACAAAGTTAAAACTTATATACTACTTACACAATAGAGTTGAAAAAGATTGCTTTGTAATAAGAAAGAAGGAATAGTTTGCTTCTATTATCTGTAAAGATAGTAGAAGTACATGCTCCCATAGTTCAGTGGATAGAACAACTCTCTCCTAAAGAGTAGACACAAGTTCAAATCTTGTTGGGAGTACTAAGGTGTTATTTGTAAAGGTAATTTGATTGTTTTTAGGTATTTAAATTAATGTTTATTATAGGAAACTGGTATGTGATATATAGGTTTCCTTTTGTTATGTCTCCATAGTTCAAGGGATAGAACATAAGATTTCTAATCTTATTATCTCAGTTCGAGTCTGAGTGGAGATACTATGAGTCAACTACTGTTCTTCTTTCATAAAGACTCAATAAATGTGTATAGAAAGGATGCTGATAGGTAAGCTATTACCACTTAGTAAATGCAAGTGCTTCAAATGTGGGGATATAAAGAGGAAGCTACGTGACTTTAATAATAATGTTTCAAGAGGAAACAATATTTGACTTTGTTAGGACATTCTTTCAATAAGAAATGAATCCATGATAAGGGGGCATTTTGGTTTTGATTGCTGATTATTTGGTAAGAGAACATGCAAAGACTGATGGAAAGACATCAAAACAATAACTGGCAATACTTCTTATAGAGTTGCTGCCTAAATAGGCTGAGTAGCACTTACTTGGAAACAGAAAGGTGCAAAGCCTGATTAAAGACTAAGGCTGAGGGTCCGACTTTAAGAGCATTAATAGGCTGTGGTCTCGCAGAAGGTAACTCAACTTTTTCCTTGTTTATGGACAATAAAATAAGGTGGTGGAAATGCTGTAAATCCAGTTAGCCCAGTGGGTAACTAACCACATTAAAAAGTAGTAAGCATGTGTAATTCTTTTATTAAAGATTAGTAAGACAGGGGTTCGATTCCCCTATGCTCCACAAAATAATCTTAGTATTAACTAAAAAAAAAGTATGTTTTATACATTAATGTTTGAGTTCATGCTATTGGGAGTAATAGGTGGACTATTAGGCATATTCTATAGGAATTGCCTGAAGGTTGAGGATATGATATTCCATCCTCTGTACAGTAAAGTGTTTGTACCTATGGTTAAAAGTGGCAATAGGTTCTTACATTTTATAGCATATCCATTAGGATTCTGCATCTATTGTAGTACCTTTTGGATAACTATGCTCATTCTTATACTCTTCCTGACAAGCTGGGATTTACTTCCTAAGTGGCAGGATATTGTAATAGGAATTATAGCAGCAGAAGGTGTAGCTCACCTGATAGTGTGTATAAGTTGCAAATTCTTGATACACAAACATCCTGACTTAGATAAGGATTATTTAAAACATTTACATGAGTAACTAAAATGATTGGAGTTTAGGTTCAAGTCCTAAGATACACCATATTTATTGTTTCACTTCTAAAAAAAAAAGATGGAAAAGAATGAAAAGAATGTTCTTGATAGAAATCTGGAACAAAAGGCATTTGAAAATGCTGCTGAAGCCATTAAAGGTGGCAAAGAGAGTAGTAGTTTGACCAATGTTGAACTTGTTGAAAACTTGGTAGAAAGCTACAAAGGCAAGACAGTGCAAGCACCTATTGAGGTGATTGTAACAAGTGCAATATTCCTCAATGCAAGAGAGCTGATGGATACTATTGAAGCCTTGAAGAGTACTCTCCATGTCAAAATGGTAGAGGAGCTGAAAGAAAAGGCAGATAAGGGAGAAGCCACAGCAGAAGATGCAATGACTGCTCTTATGCTTGCTGCAATTATGAAGAAAGAATCTAAAGAAGATTAACTAAAGAAGATTAATAAACATGAATGAAATCAAGTTAAATCTGAGTATTGAACTTCCAGGAAGTACTATGCCTAGTAAGGAGGAGTGCCTTAAAACAACTCGCAAAGTGATTGAGAAGAAGACCAAAGCTGGTAAAATCTACAAGAAAACCATTGAGGTAAAAGTAGAGGATTGGGACAAGATGGAGAAGCACTCTATGAGAGTGGCTAACATAAATGGCACCAATCCAGAGATTATCACTTTCCATACAAGAAAGTGTAAACCAGCTACACAGTCCCTGAACATGAGCAAGGAGGCTTATGAGTATATGATTAACGAGGATTCTTGTCCTTCATGGTCTAAGCCTGGCAAGTGGGCTGCAATGAGTGAAAAGGAAAGACTTGAAGCTCATTTGCAGAGAACAGTAGAATACCTTGGAGGTATATCATATACCTACCAGGTGTTTGAGGACTAAATGGGAATGTTCTCATAGTAAGGGCAGGGGTACTAATAATACCCTTGTCCTTCTTTTTTACAACCTACTGACTAAATGGGATAAAACTAAGAGACTATGGGATATGTTCCTAAATTTATACACTTTGACCATTTCATTGATGTAGAATACCCATTTGGTGTTCATTGGGAGCATAGTTATATACAACAGAGTGCAGAAGCAATCTTCAATACATATAAAGAAGATATTGAGGAAGGTACAAGCATTACTTTTGTAGCAAGAGGTACATCAGGAGCCATGATTGCAGGTGCTATGCTTAATGAGTTACACAACATTAACCCAACTACTAAGACCTGCATCCTGATTGTCAGGAAGGAAGAAGATACAAGTGCTCATTGTTCTTCATTAAGAGGAATTGATGTTGTTGGTACTACAAGGTTTATAGTTGTGGATGACTTTATATCATCAGGTGAAACCATTAGAGCAATTATACAGGACTTAGATAGGCAGCCTTGGGTGAGTTGTCCCCCATCTAATAAGTATGATATGCTTTGTGTAGGTAACTTCATTGATGCAAAAGCATTAAAGAAGAACTCATGTGATGATTACAGGAAATGGAAAGGAATTTGTTCAAGATTTGAGTATGTAGTATGTTGCCCTAAACCAATATAATATGATGGTATATAATATATTACTCCTCATTGCATTATGTGTTTGGATTATTATAATGTACAATAGGTATCTTCCCAGAATTGATGTAGTCATTTCAGGGAATAAATACATTGTACTATTGTGGTATAACAAATGGTATTGGAATGAGCAGTATAAGAGGACTTACATAAAATTGTTTGAGATATGATAGAATTTACTCTTAATAGGAATAAAAATGGAAAGAAGTCAAGATAGGCTAAAAAGTACCCAAGAGAGAGAATATTAAAGAGAGGCAGTGAGAAGGCTGCTGGATGGTATTTTCATAATTGGCTTGATGATGATTATCACCATTTCCACGGGGATTTGCATAAATTCCTATTGAAGAATGTAGGCAGACCAGTAGATAAGGTGTTTTCTGAGTTCTTACAGAGATGTAGAAAAGGGACTGAGAAGTATAACTTAAAAGAACTATTCTATGATATGTTTGGAGAAAAAGAGGACATAGACTATAGAGGAGGTTTCTACTTGTCCAATGGCATTATCAATTATAAGAAGAGAAGCAAAAGACCTAAAGGTTCTTCTCATGCTCCATCACCTTTTACATTACAGCAACTTAATACTCGAAGTCTTCCAAGCAAGAGAAAATTGTATGATATATGTAAGAGAGCTAAGGAGACACATAAGAAGCAACTTCTTGGTACATTCTACATCTCAACTGGTTTATATAAGACAAGAAAGGCTACAGTATATGTAGCTGCAAAGTTAGACTATGTGGCATCTTATTTTTATATGGGGATTGCCAAAATAGCAGAGGTAGGATTAGGTGTTGGGTTCTATGTATATAGAGCACAAGATGGGAAAGAATATATTGACCCAAGGTACACCACCTACTCTGAATATAAATGGTCAAGCAATAAGGAGTTACCTGACTATGTATTTCTGACCAAAGAAGGAGACTAAAGTCTCACTGACTAAGCAATAAGTTTAACAATAAATTAAAAGAAAACATGAAAAGTAAATTGATTTTGGGGCTTCTGTCCCTGTTTATGGTGTTCTCAATGACATCCTGTGGATATGAAAGAGTAGATGCAGGTTGTGAAGGTATTAAAGTGAATCTCTATGGCTCTGACAAGGGTGTAGATGATGTATCTTTGGTTACTGGTGCAGTGTGGTATAATCCATTCACTGAGCAGGTTTATGAGTATCCTACTTATGTCCAGACAGTAGATTATCCTGCTTTTACAATTAATGCAAAGGATGGTTCAGAGTTCAGTATTGACCCTACTATTTCATTGAAGATTGCTGATGGTAAGTCACCTCAGGTATTCAAGAAGTATAGGAAGGAGCTTGCTGATGTTATCAATGGAACTCTCTTTAACTATGTAAAGGATGCTTTTAGAATCCAGCTCAATAAGTATACTACTGATGAGATTGTATCAAACAGAGATATGGTAGAGAAGGCTATTGAAGCACATTTATCTAAGGCACTGCTTAAAGAGAATTTTCAGCTAGAACAACTTACTTCAGGATTGAAGTATCCTAACTCTATTGTAGAAGCTGTCAATGCTAAGAATGCAGCTATTCAGAAAGCTCAGAAAGCTCAGAATGAGTTAGCTGTAGTAAAGGCAGAGGCAGAGAAAAAGGTAGTTGCAGCACAGGCTGAAGCAGAGGCTAATAAGCTTAGAACACAGGCTTTAACTCCTATGATTCTCAAGCAGCAGTGGATTGATAAATGGGATGGTAAGCTTCCTGTATATGGTAGTTTGCCTACATTGTTTAAAGGCATTGAGTAACTATATTCAAGGATAAATTCTTTTCAAGAAAGATATGAAAAATAAATGGTTGGAAGCACTCATTGTAGCAGCTACAGTAGTGCTGTGGAGTGTAATAATTGCATTACTCTTGCAAGTCAAGAGTATAGTTTCTCAACAGCCAAAGGTTGAAACTGTCCCTGTAATAGAGGTAGCTGATACCATTATTAATGAGCAACCAAAGTTCTTCTCTCAGACCCCTAAGGAGGGTCTGGAGGAGGCTTTGTCTTATTATGGTTTAGAGCATAAAGATATTGTCTATGCTCAAGCTGTTCTTGAAACAGGACATTTCAAGTCTAAGGTATGTTTGAAATACAATAATCTCTTTGGTCTTTATAATAGTAAAGAAAAGAGATATTGTAAGTTCAATCATTGGACTGAAAGTGTTGTAGCTTATAAGGAGTGGATACAGAAGAAATATCAATCTCCGGATAACTATTATACCTTTCTTGAGAATATTAACTATGCAAGTGATAAAGAATACATAAGTACATTAAAAAGTATTGTAAACAAAAAATGACAAGAGAAGAAGTGAATAACTTGGCTTTGTCTAAGATAGATAAGGCTAAGTACTTGATACTCGAGTTGATAACTGGAATGGGTAAGACCAAGGTAGCAATAGACCTCATTAATCATATATGTGATAGGGTATTCAGGAATGATGAAAGCCCTACTACTATACTTATTCTTGTAGCTAAGACTGTACATAAGCAGACTTGGAAGGATGAGATTGAGAAATGGGGAGGTATCAAGTCTGACTATATTACCATTGAGTGTTATGAGTCACTAAAGAACTATGAGAACTCATACTTTGATGTAGTAGTGGCAGATGAGATGCAGCATTTGTCAGAAGCAAGAATTGATGTATTGGAGACTATTCATATCAATGAATCTTTCATTGGATTGTCTGCCACTATTAAGAGAGACATGAGGGATTATTTCATCCACAGCCACAAGGCTGAGGTCATTAAGTGTGGTCTCAAGGAAGCTGTAGAGGATGAAGTATTACCTGAGCCTACAGTATATCTACTGCCTTTGACTTTGGACACTACTAATTATACCTATAAGGTTAAGAAGTTTGGTCGTGATATAATCACTACTCAGAAAGGTTATTATGATAGTGTCTCTTCACTTATAGAGTGGTACAAAAATAAGTACTTTAACTCAAGAAATGAGAGAATGAAGAACTTATGGCTTTCAACAGCAGGCAAAAGGCTGAAGTGGTGTGCTGAACAGAAGGAAGCACTTGTATTATCTCTTCTTGACAAGTTCAGGAATTACAAGACTTTGACTTTCTGTAGTAGTATTGAACAGTCAGAGAGGTTAGGTAAATACAATATCACCTCAAAGAATAAGGCTTCAGTGAAGAACCTTGAAATGTTTAATCTTAACAAGATTAAGCATATCACTGCCTGTAACATACTCAATGAAGGTGTGAACTTGACTAATTGTAGGATAGGTATATTCTGCAGCTTGAATAGTTCGGAGATTGTAGTAAAGCAAAGAGTTGGTAGAATACTTAGACATAAGTCTCCTATTATTATCATACCTTATTTCAAGGATACAAGGGAAGAAGAACTTGTGCAGAAGATGATAGAGGAGTACTCTGCGGATTCTATCATTAGTGTTGATAGTATTAATGACATTAAGCTATGACAATATGTTTAAGTAAGGAAGGGTGTCAGAAGAACAACATTAGTCTTGCTGAAGCTCTTTTAATGCTTGCCATCCATAATAATGCTGACCTTGATGCAGCCCAAAAGGAGCTAATCAAGAAAGGGTATATAACTGCTGACAGGGATGACCTGTTTCAGCAGGTTGGATGGAGACTCACTAATAAAGGTACTGAGGTAATAGATTCTGTAATTGTAGACTCTGATAAGAAACAAGAACCTAATGACAGGTTAGTTCAGCTGGCTACAAGGCTCAAGGAGATATTTCCTAAGGGCAAGAAAGATGATACTAACTATTATTGGGCAGATGGAGTGGCTTTGATTGTACGAAGATTGAAGTTATTCTTTAAGAAGTATGGAAATACTTATACTGATGAGCAAATCATACAGGCAACCAGTAAGTATGTAGAAGGTTTCAATGGGAACTATACATATATGAGGTTATTAAAGTATTTCATATTCAAAGAGAAAGTTGGTGCTGCTGGTGAGGTTGAAGGAGACTCAGAATTGATTAGTTATATTGAGAACTTCGGACAGGAAGATACTCTAAGTAGGGATTGGAATACAGAGTTAAGATAGTATGGATAAGAGTCTTATAAATAGAGTATTGAATGGTCTTGAAGAGAGAAGGAAAAAGGTCATCAATGGTGGTATAAACTCTATTCCTTCTCCTTTTATTAGGTTTAGTGAGGATTTCTTGGGAGTAGAACAGGGTAAGTATTATGTTGTAACTGGCTCAACAAAGTCAGCTAAGACTCAAATAGCATCTTATTTGTTCATATATAATACTTTACTTTATGCCTATAATAATCCTGACAAGTTAAGGGTTAAGATATTTTATTATCCTTTGGAGGAAACTCCTGAAGATATTATGACAAGATTCATGTCTTATCTGCTCTATACATTGAGTGGGTATAAGATAAGAATCAGTCCAACTGACCTAAGGTCTGTCAGGAATAATAAAGTATTAGATGAAACTATAATAGACTTACTCAAAAAGGATGAGTATTTGGATATTCTTAAATTCTTTGAAAGTAATGTTATATTTAGTGCATCTACAAACCCTACAGGAGTATATAATGAGTGTAGGAAGTATGCAGAAAGTAATGGTATTGTACACACTAAGAAGCAAACTATAAAAGGAGAATTAGGAGAAATTACTACTGTGGATGCCTTTGATTGGTATGAATCTAATGACCCAGATGAGTATAGAATTATATTCTATGACCATATATCATTGACTAATACTGAGAGAGGAATGTCCTTGAAACAAAGTATTGACAAATTAAGTGAATACTGTGTTATACTTAGAAACAGATATAACTTTAGTCCTGTAATTGTACAACAGCAAGCCTTTGAAAATGAGGGTATTGAGAACATAAAACTCAATAGAGTAAGACCTACGGTTGCAGGAGCTGCTGATTCAAAGTATACTATGAGAGATTGTAATGTAGCTTTAGGTATATTTAGTCCTTTCAAGTATGAACTTAAAGAATACTTTGGTTATGACATTTCAAAGCTAAGGGATAATTGTAGATTCTTGGAGGTGCTTATTAATAGAGGTGGAAGTCCAGGTGGTATAATAGCTTTATACTTTGATGGAGCTGCCAACTATTTCAGTGAGCTTCCTAAAGCAGATGACCCTAAGATACAGAATGTATATAAATCTCTTCAAGACATGAGAGCAAAGATAGCTAAATCATTTTTTAGTTATGGAATAAGTAAAATAGATAAAGAGTTGTGGATAACTAAACTATTTAGTAAATTTGCCGCCCTTTTCAAGTAAAAGTAACATTATAAAACAAAAAAAAAAAAAAACAATGGCAAAGATTTTAGTTTTGGCAAAAAGTGGGTTTGGAAAGACTACTTCCTATTGTGGTAGGGAGAAGTTAGGTATCAAAGGTCTTGACCCAAAGGAAACTTATGTTATCCAGTGTATTGGTAGGGGTGTTCCTAACCCTAACTTCAAACTGATTGAGGGCAGCATTGGAGTAGAGAATGTAGGTAAGCCTACACAGAAACTTACAAATGCAAATGCCCTTGGTACAGGTAACAGGGTACAGGTAGATAGTCTTACAGGTCTTGATAGGTTTGCAGTGATAGCAGAACTCATAAATATGCTGAAGAAGTCTCCTTTCAAGAACATTGTGATTGATGACTTCAATTATCTTGCACAGGATTTCTATATGGCAAATGCCATGAAAGGTGGATGGGATACTCCTAAGCAGATTGGCTATGGAATGGGTCTCATCTTTGATGCTTTCAAGGGACTTCCTGAGGATAAGAATATCATCTGCTGTGCCCACTATGAGGAGTATAAGGATAAGAATGGTGACTCCATTTCCTACAAGTTCAAGACCACTGGAAAGATGGTTGATGACTACATTACTCCTGAGGGTAAGTTTGATATTATCCTCTTTGGCAAGGTAGGGTATGATACAGAAAATAAGAGACCTATCAAGCACTTTGTCAAGGAGTTTGATGGAGAATATCCTGCTAAAGACAGTCTTGGTGCATTGGATGACCTTCCTGATGAGATTCCTAATGATTTGTCTATAGTAGTAGACAAATTGAGGGAGATTTATGGATAGGAATGAGACTGTAAGAATATCAAGGTTAGCTGCCTTTGGTGGACTTACTGAAAGTGATGCCAGTATAGTACTTATGCAGTATTGTATGGAGCATGGGAAACCATATTATGAAACTGCTATGTTTGTGATAAATGTGCTGAAAAGTAAACAGATGTTAGCACATTGTCTCAACATAGCATTAAGTTTCTATGAGAGAAAGTTCACAGCATATAAGCTATGGAGTGCTCCCAATCCATTAAATAAGATGGGTCAAGAAAGAAAGTTATCACAAATCTTTTAAAGTTTAAACATTATGAATAAAACATTAACAGTAAGACAGTTTGCAGGTGTAAAAAGAATTGCACAGAATGTTAATCCTTTGGTAGTAAAGAAGAATAAGATTGCTGCCAAGATTGATGAACTCAATGCAGAGTATAATGCTCTGACTGAGGAGATTGAGGGACATGAGATGGGTGTCAAGGCTTTGACAGGTGGTCTCACAAGTGAAGACTTGGTTGTCAAGAAGGTAGAAGATACTGGTAAGGTTGATAAGGATGGTAAGCCTGTAAAGGTTACTAAGTATGAGCCTAAGGCTGGTACAGTAGTATTCAATGGAGAGGCTAATGTGTATGAGATTCATACAGAGGAGCCTGAGGTTGAAGATGTTGCTCCTGAGACAGTAGATGATACTGAGATGGCACCTGAGACAGAAGTAAAGGCTGGTGAAGAGTCTTCTTTTGACCCTACTAATCCTTTCAACAATGGTGCAGAAGACAGTGACAAACTGCCTCTTGGGGAGTAATCAGAGTAGTAAGAAATAGAATCAAGAACAAGAAAAATCATTAGAAAATGAAAAAGACAAATTTTGCATTTATGGCATTTGCTGCTGGTAAAGTATCTACTGAAGGCAATGCAGTAAAGAGATATACAGGTGTAGCTCCTGTATCTATTTTGGCTGTAAACCCTGACAAAGCAGAGCTTGAGAAGCTGTATAATACCCAACTTGAAAATGACCCTGAGTATCTGGGTGAAGTTGAGGTAGGTGAGGATAAGCACAAGGTACAGAATGTCAGACTTGACTTCATTGTTAAGACTGATGCTGAGAAGTGTGGTGGTATTGAATTTACCACTAAGGTAGCTTTCTTCCTTAGAAAGGAGTACAGATACAACAGAGACCAGACTAAGGTACAGGTAATTGATAAGTATGGTAGAACTGCTTGGGTTACTGTAGAGCAGGCTAAGGCACATGAAATTCCTGTATATAAGAATGGTCCTGCCAACATTGATAAGGGCTATAGACCTGCTTATCATGGTGAGGAAGAGCTTACCAACTTCATCAAGGCATACCTCAACATTCCTAATGTAATGAAGTATGTCAATAATACTTGGGTTATGGTAGATAAACCTGAGGATTGTGAGGCAAGACTTGAGAGTATTGATGAGTACTTCAAGGGTAACTTCAAGGAGCTGAGAGATGTTATTGCATTGCAGCCTAATAACAAGGTTAAGGTACTGTTTGGTGTAAGAACCACTGATGATAACAAACAGTATCAGGCTGTTTATAATCAGATGTTCTTGAAGAACAATATCACTGACTACAGCAAGTTGGATGCAGACTTGCAGGAAAGAAAGGCTAATGGTGCATATCCTACTACTGAGTTTACTGTAGGTGACTTGAAGGAGTATGATGTAGAATCTACTGACCTTAGTAACTCTGGTGCATCAGGTGATATGCCTTTCCCTGCTGCTGGCAATGATGCTGGTGGTACACCTTGGGATTTTGGTAAGTAAGTAGTAATTTCTAAAAAAAAAGCAATGGCATTCAGTTCTGGTAAATCTTCTGTGAGCCTTGATGATATTCTAAGTAAAGTGACAGAGGCAGACATCCTGTCACATTACTTGGGAGTCATGGAGGTTCCGTGCATAATCAATAGTCCCCTTAGGCAGGATAGGAGACCTTCCTTTGGTCTTTACTCTTCTGATGGGATAAGGATATTTTATATAGACTTAGCTACAAAGGATAGTGGAGGTCTGTTTGACCTTCTTGGTAAAATGTGGAATTGTGGTTTTAAGGAGGTCTTGAGTAAAATTAATGAGGATATTTCAAAGTTCTGTGGTAGTGCCAGTATTCATTCATATACTCCCTGTGCTGTAAGAAGTACAAGTAGTTACAACAAAGATACAGATTTGCAGTGCAAAGTCAGAGATTGGAGAGATTATGATATTGAATATTGGGCTTCCTATGGTATAACTTTGGAATGGCTCAAGTATGCAGAGGTTTATCCCATATCTCATAAGATTGTCATAAAAGATGGTCATAGATATGTGTTTGGAGCTGATAAATATGCCTATGCTTATGTAGAACACAAGGAGGGAAAAGTTACTCTAAAGATATATCAGCCTTTCAATAAAGCTGGTTATAAATGGAGTAACAAGCATGACAATTCTGTAGTAAGCCTATGGACTAAAGTACCTGAATATGGGGAACAGATTTGCATTTGTTCTTCACTGAAGGATGCTTTATGTTTATGGGCTAACACAGGTATTCCATCTCTTGCCATTCAAGGTGAGGGATATAGGATGAGTGATACTGCAATTAGTGAGCTGAAAAGAAGATATAAACAAGTCTTCATTTGCTTGGATAATGATGAGCCAGGATTAAAAGATGCTCAGAAATTATCTGAAGAAACAGGGTTTACTAATGTAGTATTACCACCCTTTAATGAAGGGAAGGATATTTCAGACTTGTATAAGGCTAAGGGCAAAGATGAGTTCCTTAGAATAATCAAGCCTTTATTCATCTCTTCAAGACAAGAGGACAATGATTGGAATGATTTGCCCTTTTGTATAGATTAAAAAAAAAAGAAAAAAAAATTGAATGGGTATGAAGGAATGGAGAGAAATAGATGGATTTCCTAATTACATGGTAAGCAATACTGGGGAAATAAAGAGTCTCAATTATAATAAAACTGGCAGAGAAAAGGTTCTAATTCCTCACAAGTTGAGTAATGGCTATTTAGGTATTAACTTATATGATGGTAATAAAAGAAGCTGCTATCTTCTAATACATAGATTAGTGGCTCAAGCATTTCTACCTAATCCTAATGGGTATAGTATTATCAACCATAAAGATGAAAACAGAAGCAATAATTCTGTAAATAATCTTGAATGGTGTAGTCACAAGTATAATCTGAATTATGGAAACAGGAATAGTAAATTATCAGAAAAGTTACACAATAATCCCCTAATAAGTACTCCAGTAATCCAATACTCAATCATGAAAGAATTAATAAGGGAGTTCCCCAGTTTGTCAGAAGCAGTGAGACATCTAAATTGTCCTAATAGAGGGTCAGCTATAAAGAATATTCTCAGAAGCTGTAATAGTGATGATGCTACTGCGTATGGCTATAAATGGAAGCTCAAAACATTGTGAAACATAAAAAAAGAACTATGGATGTTAGAAAAATTACAGTCGTACAGACTAAGAATCAGAAGAAGAGTGTTATTATGTCAGCAGCCACGACCCTTGCTGAGTTGAAAAGTGACTTGAGAGCCAATGGTATTGACTATGATGGTATGACCTTCTTTGAAGGCACATCAAAGGTTGAATTGAAGAATAATGCTTCAGTTCTGCCACATGATGTTCCTTACAAGGGAACTGTCACCAATGAGTTGGTTTTCATGCTTACTAACACCAACAAGAAAATCAGAAGTGGTGCTGCTACAATGAGCAGAGCTGAGGCATATAGTGCCATCAAGTCTATGGGTTTGCAGAATGCTTGTGTAAAGAAGTTTGGTAAGAACTTCACTATGTGTAAGACTATTGACCTTATTGCACTGGTACAGAGTAATGGTGCTGCAAAGCCTGCTCCTGTTGCTCCTAAGGCTGAGACTAAGAAGGAGGAAAAGGTGGAAACACCTGTAAACACTCCTGAAGCAAGTGCTCCTGTAGTACCTGCAAGTAATGGTGGTGAATGTGTTGATACTGTAGCAAGAGCTGCTATCAGTAAGTTGGTGGAAATTCTTGAGGACAATGGCACAATTGAGGATTATGAGAAAGAGAAAGTGCTTAGCATTCTTGGGGGTAAGGTTGCAGTAAGTGCTGAACCTTCTGAGGAGTACAAGCCTAAGTCAGCTTCTCCTTACTCTGATGATGAGATTGATGATATGTTCGCAGGAATGGGTGTCAATTAACAAAGGTAAGTAACAGTAGGTAAGGAGGTTAGAAATGCCCCTTACCTACTTTTTTTTACAGTAATATGAGTGGAGAAACAATTAAATTAATTGAGGAGAAGATAGAGGAACTATATAACTCCTTGATGGACAAGCCACTTCGAGTATTAGGCATATTCAATGACTTCTTTGGGGAAGATAAAGTTGATATGCAAGGATATTGGAGTTTGGACAAGTTCAAATCTTGGATGAATATAGAGCCTTTATCTACTTATATTCTTGATGGTAATATTGTAAGCATGAACAGGAATGACTGGAGTATGTATAAAACACAGGCTATTACTGATTTACCTGGAGACCAGGTAGAAAAGGTTGTTAATGTGCTTACAGATAATAGAGTAAAGGAAAGAATTGGTAATGCTAAGTTCAATGGCATATTCATTCTTGTACATTTTCCTCATGTAAGAGTAACTAATGAGCATGACAGATTTGTGGATATTAACCACCTGTGGGCTAAGGTGAAAGTGATGTATAATGGCACGTTGAATGGAGGATTCACACTTAACAGGTCAGAATATACCCTGCTTCACATCAGAAGTCATTACATGCACAGTCATGTTAGTGGTATCCCTACAAATGATTTCACCCAATTCCAAAATCCTTGCACAGGCAGTGGTCCTATTAATGGTACTATTAGTGCCCTCAATAGGGATTATGATGAGGATATGTGGAATATGTTCTGCCTTGAACTGAGTAAGTATGTAACTGTAGAATCTGTTGCTGGAATACCTTATAATTACTTGGAGAAGTTAGGTACCAATGATATGGAAGTAGGTGTAGATAGATTCATTACATATCTGTCTCCTAATTACTATGGAAGTGTCCTTACTCCCATTAAATTCAGGAAGTTTGTAAGGCACTTTATTAACTCTAAGAAGCTCAAATTTAACTATGTCAATGGCTCTTATTCTATTGGAATGTCACTTATTGAATTTATTGTACTCATCAGTAATGAGTTCATTAAATGGTATAATGACCAGTTCAATAAGGAGGAATTAACTACTAAGTTTGCAAACTTGAAGAGTCATGGTATCTTGAGGGAGTGCATCATAGACAATGGAAAGATTTACTATGATGGAGGCAGGAATAGTGTAAACAGCTATGCTCAGTATATAGGCAAGAAAGTCTGTGTATTCAAGGGAAAAGAGATAACTGTAGATATTACAGATATTGCAGAAGTGAGGAATGAGAACAAGAGTATAATTCTTGATACTCAGACTGCATTATACATATTAACAACAATACTCAAAGTATTAAATTACAGATATGGAAGAGACAAAGCAACCCACGAAGGTAATCAGCTTGGTACAGAAGTCAGGTACCTATAATTATAAGCTGATTATTCCAGCAGAAGTGGAAAGAAAGATAAGGTTTACCTGTCAGAAGGTATGGAATACTGAATGGTCAGGTACATTGTTCTTTACACATGAAGGTTCATTTGAGAATAATGACCTTGTGATAAGATGTGTGGACATTTACATCATGGATATTGGAACTCAAGCCTATACAGAGTTTGATATGAATCCTGATGTAATATCCTACATGTGTGAAAATCCTGAATTGCTTGATTGTCAGATGGGTCTTATACATTCCCATAACAATATGAGTACTTTCTTTAGTGGAACAGACACTGCTACTCTAAAGGAAGAAGGTAGGGATAGGAATAATTTTGTATCTCTTATTGTGAATAATGCAGGTTCCTATACTGCTGCAATCACAAGGAGAATCAAGTCAAAGCAGGTCATGGAATCTGTATCTTACGAGTTCTTTGGTGATGGTGAAAAACAGGACACTAAGGAATATGTAAGTGATGCAGATGAGATTGAATGGTTCTATCTTAAAATAGAGAAAGAAGGTGAGAATTATTCCTTTCCAGATATGGCAGCAAGACTTGAGGAAATCAAGCAAGCTAAGGCAGAGAAAGCCAAGAAAGCTCAGACACCTGTATATTCAAGTGGCTATAAGCCTGTTATTGCTAACTCTTATGGTACAAAGGCAGGTCCAGCAAATCTTGTCAAGAAGGAAGCTGATAAGCCTAAGGTGACTCAGCCAACTCTTTTTGACAATGTGAATGATGATGATAACTATAGTCTACCTTATGGTCAGGTAACATTTGATAAAGTTACTTTGAAGTCTCTTGTACTTCAATTGATTACAGGCAGCATTATTATCTCTAATGATAGTAAGATTGACATTACCACATGGTCTAAGTCAATGTCTGCATTGTATGAAAAGAGATTTGGTAAGGGTGAAGAAGGCATGAAAAATTTCAAAATGTGGGCAGATACCTATGCAGAATATCTGACATGGTATGTGACAGACGAGAAGTTGGAAGAGCTTGGCTTTGATGAAACAGAAATTTGTGCTATTTGTGCCCATGATATGATAGAGGAGCTTACAAAACTCCCTAAAAATGATTATATCAAAGGGTATATTGATGCACTTCAAAAATATTTAATATTATGAATGAAGAAGTAACAACCCAAGAAATCCTTCCTGCAACTTTACAGGAAGCCTATAATTCTTTTATGGAGGAACTCAATGAGAATACTATACTTGAATCAGATAATCCTATGGAAAATGATGGTGATAGTATTAGCTTTGAACTTTCAGAAGAAGAACAGGCTATCCTTGACCAAGCTGTAGAGGATGCACATCAAGAAATACCTACAAACTCTGCAACTTTGCTTGTAGATGAAGCTACAAGTAGGTTTAGTTCTGCCATTTGGTATGAGAATATTCAGAAGAAGACTGTCATTTTGGCAGGTGTAGGTGGTATTGGTAGTTATGTAGGTTTCTTATTGGCAAGGATGAAGCCAGCTTCTATGTTTATCTATGATGATGACATAGTAGAAGCTGCCAATATGTCAGGTCAGCTGTATGGTCAGTCTGATTTAGGCAGAACTAAAGTATCTGCACTGGCTGAGATGATTAGAAACTATGCTGGCTATAGCAGTGTCTTTGCAATAAATGAGAGATTTACCAATGAATCTGAAGCATCAGACATTATGATTTGTGGCTTTGATAATATGGCAGCAAGAAGACTCTTCTTTAATAAATGGGTAAACCATGTTCAGTCCAAACCAGAGGAGGAAAGGAAGAATTGCTTGTTCATTGATGGTAGGTTGGCAGCAGAGGAATTTCAGGTATTGTGTATCAAGGGAGATGATGAGTACAACATCAATAGGTACAGTAATGAGTATTTATTCTCTGATGCAGAAGCTGATGAGACAATATGCTCCTATAAGCAGACTACCTTCTGTGCAAATATGATTGCATCTTATATGGTCAATTTGTTTGTGAACTTCTGTGCTAATCAGTGTGAGCCTCTCATTGACAGAGACCTGCCATTCCTCACCACATATAATGCAGAAACAATGTATCTCAAAACTGAAGTATAATGGAATTTAGTATAAGATTTGCACGCAGTGTTAGAAGTGTTTTTAACAGCAGTGACTGCAATAATCCAACCCAGCTTGAAAGAGAATTATCTCTTGATAGTAATAATGTGTTTAGGAGAAGTCTTATCATTGAAGTAAATGATGATGAGGTAGAGATTCCTGTGATTGCAAGAGAACACTTTGAGAGCTTAGTGTTAGAGAAGATAGATTATCCATTAGCTGTAGGAACCAAGAGGATAATACTGCCATTGTATGATAATGCACCAAGTCAGGAGAGAAGAACCTTTGATAGTATCATAGTGCAAATGTTCAATAATGTAAGATTTGACATGAGGTTGCAGAAGATAACTACCAACAAAGGTGAAGTGTATTATGGAGGCAGAGGCATTATCTTTGATGAAAGCTATGCTCCATTGCTGTTATGTACACTAACTGCAAGAAAGGTACATACAGAAGAAGGTGGCAATAGTATGGTCTATTATAGACCTGTATGCCATGTTAGCCCTAAAGTATTCTTAGAGTCTGACAAGTTGATTAACAAAGGTATTATTAAGAAACTTATTCCTTTCTATACAAGTAAAGAAGTAAGTTTTCCTAATTATAAGTTTGGTGTCAATCCAGAGAGTAAAAAGGTGAAAGTTGTAGTAGATAATTTTGATAAGTTCTTTATAGAGCCTATCAAGCCTACTCCATCTGCCACTACTAATAATGCACTGAATGAATGCCTTATTGACAATATGGATGACATAATGATGTTGATATGACATTAGATGAATACTTTGGAGATTGGATGAAAGTAATTGATAGGACAGAGCTAAACAATGTAATGGCTAAGGTTGGACAGGAATATAGGAGGAAGCCTCTATGTCCTGCCCAATCTGATGTGTTCAGAGCATTTGAGCTTTGTCCTCTCAAGGACTTAAAAGTAGTTATGTTAGGTCAAGACCCCTATCCACAAAAGGGAGTTGCAACTGGCATACTTTTTGGTAACAGGAAGGAGGTTGATGAGGATAACTTATCTCCTTCATTAAATGTTGTTAAAGAAGCAGCCATTAATTTTGAGGTTCCACATTATTGTATTACCTTTGACCAGACTTTAGAGAGTTGGGCTAAACAAGGGATACTAATGATAAACTCTGCTCTTACTGTAGAGATGAACAGGATAGGCTCCCATGTGATGATATGGAGACCTTTCATAGCTAAACTGTTGAAGAACCTGTCTGAATATGACACAGCCATAGTATATGTGCTATTTGGCAGACAGGCTCAGACTTTCAAACCTTATATCAATAGTAGATTCAATCACATTATAGAGATTGAACATCCTGCATACTTTGCAAGGAGTGGCACTAAGATGCCACACCAACTATTTATTGATATAAGTAATAGAGTAAAAGGAATTTATGGTGTACCAATAAAATGGTATGAAGAGTATTAATAACTAAACAATAAAAAACAAAATGGAAAAGATTTATTTGACAAATGGTAAAGAGGTACAGATTGGAGACACTCTGACTAAAGTATCTAAAGTGAAAGACCCCTTCTTTGGTAAGGGCACTATAGTTCAGCACATTGTAGTGACTAAGGGCATTCTTCCTGAACTCCTTGAGGCTGGTATTGTTACTACTACCAAACCTGCAAAGTCTGTAGTTGAGACTGAGGTTCCTATGGAACTGGAGTACTACATTCAGAAGATTGCAGAGAAACTTGGCTGGAAAGTTGAGAAGGTCTATAACTATCTCAATAGTGTAGATGCTATCCTTCCTGCTGCTGCATTCTCTATGGTACTTAGAGAAATAGCCATTGAGTTAGATAAGAAGTATGAGGACCATATTGAGAAGAGTCCTGAGATTTATGTAATCTCTATGCTTGATGGTAGAATTACAAAGGCTAATAAGGCTCACATCAAGAACTACAGGAACTTTGCAGCATTTAGGTCTGTAAGTGATGCAAAAATTGCCTGTTCTATTGTGAGAGACATACTGAAAGAAATGTTCAAGAATAAGTAACATGTGGAAACCTGTATGCAATTTTCCCAATTATGAAGTCAGTAGTAATGGGGAGGTAAGGTCTACAAATTATAACCATACTGGGGTCTGTAAAATCCTGAAACTTTCAATATCAAGTAATGGCTATTATGGGGTTATTTTGGTTAAAGAGGGTAGGAGATTTTATAGGGCTGTTCATAGGTTAGTGGCTGAAGCATTTCTTCCTAATACTAATAATCTACCTTATATTAATCATAGAGATGAGAATAAATTAAACAACAAAGCTTCAAATCTTGAATGGTGTACTGCTAAGTACAATATAAGGTATGGCTCTTGTATAGATAGAAGAGCTAATAAGCAGAAAGTAACAAGAGGAAACCCTATTATATCAATAGATAATAATGGGAATGAAGTCAAATACATCTCTGCTAAAGAGGCAAGTAGGATTACTGGCATAAATCAAGGCTCAATATCTAAATGCTGCAAGGGTGAAAGGAGAATTGCAGGAGGTTTTAGATGGAAATATGAACAAGAAAATTAGAAATGCCACACAGAGTAGTTCTAAGGGTATAACATTCAAATCCCAGTTGGAGAAGAGCATATACAATACCCTTCTTCAACAAGGATTTGAACCTCAATATGAGCCAACTACCTTTACTTTGTGGGAGGGTTTTGAGCCTATTACCCCATATTATGACAAGGAGACTGATAAGCAGAAAATCAAAAGATTATCAGATGGCATAGACACCCGTACTTCAAAGATACTTATTCAGAAAACAGGTAAAATTGTTGGTATCAGATATACACCAGACTTTTATTTCAAGTATAAAGACCTTAATGTTTACATTGAAGCCAAAGGAATAGAGAATGATGTATTCTATATCAAGAAAAAGATGTTTATAAAATATCTTGATAATCTGTGTATTGAGAAAGGTGAGAGGTCTATATATTTTGAGGTATATACCAAGAAACAACTCTTGCAGGCAGTAGAAATTATCAAGAGTTATGAGCAATAGAGAACCAATAGACAGAATAGAGTCTTTGGTCTCTTCATTACCTGAAGGAGATGCAAGGCTTGCACATGAGTTCCTGAATAGCAGGGACTTTGAGTCTCTCCAACTCTTAGTTGATTCATCTCTTGTCAGAGTAAAGAAAGGTCTTAGTAAGGAAAGTCCCAAAGAGGAGTATCTGAAAGCAGACCTTGGAGAAATGAGGAAGTTGAAGTCAGAAGTAGACACCTATTGTGAGGCACTTGAATTGCCAGAGCAGGAGGAATATGAAGATTTCAGTAGTGAAGAATATAATCAAGGTTATTACTAATGGAGAGAAAATCTTTAAGAAGTATATCTTGGAATGTGTCTGAGGAAACATATAGGGCAGACCCAGCATTAAGCTATTCAACCCTTGCAAGATATGAGAGGGAAGGATTCAATAACTTGGATAAATTATTTGACAGGTTAGAGACACCTTCTCTTACTTTTGGTAGTGCTGTAGACAGTATTATCACAGGTGGTCAAGAAGAGTTTGATGAAAGGTTTATGGTTGCTGAGTTTCCTTCTACTCCAGACTCTATTACAAAGATGGTAAAATCTTTGTTCAGTCAGTATGGAGATTCTTATAGGAGTCTTATTACAATTCCTGATGATGCAATCATTAAGGAGACTGAATATCAGAGTTATCAGATGAACTGGAAGCCTGAGACAAGGGCTAAGGTTATCAAGGAGAAAGGTGCTGACTACTATAACCTGTTATTTATAGCAGGTAGTAAGACTATACTTGATACTCAGACCTATCAAGATGTGTGCAATGCAGTAAAGGCATTGAAAGAGAGCAAATCCACTCAGTTCTACTTTGCAGAGGATAATCCATTTGAACCAGATATTGAAAGATTCTATCAGTTGAAGTTCAAAGGAGAGTTCAATGGTGTAAAGTATAGAAACATGGCTGACTTAATTATAGTCAATCATAAAGAGAAGTGGGTAAAGCCAGTAGATTTGAAAACAAGTTCCCATACAGAGTGGGATTTCTATAAATCCTTTGTAGATTGGAGATATGATATTCAAGCCAGACTATATTGGGCTATTATAAGGCAGAATATGGATAAGGATGAGTACTTCAAAGACTTCGAGCTGCTTAACTATGATTTCATTGTAGTTAATAGTAGAATCCTTGTCCCATTGGTGTGGACTTGTCCATTTGTACAGGCAGTAGGTACATTGAAGTTTGGAAAGAATGACCAAATAGAAATGAGAAGTCCTTTTGTAATAGGAGAAGAGCTTTCTTCATATCTCACTTCCAGACCAAAAGTGCCTATGGGAATTAGTGAAACTGGTCCTAATGATTTAAGAGAATGGTTAAATACATTATAATATGCAAGTAGTAAAAAGAGATGGTAATTTAGAGGAATTTAATGTCGATAAGATTATAAGTGCCGTAGAGAAAGCCTTTAAGTCTTGTAACAAGAAAATGCCTCAGTATCTGTATGATATGATAGGTGCCTTGTTTGGCACTTTGGAAGGAGATACTATAGGTATTGAGGAGATACAGAATAAGGTTGAGGATGTTCTTATGAATGACAAACACTTTGATGTAGCAAAGGCTTATATTATCTACAGAAATAAACATGAAGAGTCTAGGTTTGTTAGAGAAAGGATTGATTATATGTCTAACTATGCAGATTCTGATGATAATGCTGCTAGTTCTTCAGAGACTGACCCTAATGCTAATGTAACTCAGAAGAATGTTGCCAATCTTGATGGAGAAGTTTATAAGACAAAGAATAGAATTATTCAGAGACAAAGGATGAAGGATGAACTTAATGTTCTTTATCCAGAGGTAGCAAAGCAGTATGAAGTAGATGTTGAGAATCATATAATCTACCCTAATGATGAAGCTAGTGTACCTACATTGAAGTTCTATTGTCAAGCAGATACTCTTTATCCACTTATGACAGAAGGTGTAGGTAATATAGATGGTGTGACACCAACTCCTCCTAATGATTTACAATCATTTAGTGGACAAATAACTAATCTTACCTTCTTGCTTTCCTCTCAATGTAAAGGTGCAGTAGCCTACGGAGAGTATTTTATTGCTCTCAACTACTACATTATTGCAGAATTTGGAGATAAATGGCATGAGAAGCTTGATTGTGTTGTAACAAATTCTCATTGTAAGGTTCAAAGGACAGTCAGAGATTTCATAGAGAAAGCCTTCAAGCAGTTTGTATATGGTATTAATCAACCTGCTGGTAACAGGTCATATCAGAGTCCATTTACAAATGTGTCTTATTATGACCATACATACTTTAGTTCATTGTTTGGAGAATTTTGTTATCCTGATGGAACTAAGCCTGAGTGGGCTGCAATTAATGTTCTTCAGAAGATGTTTATGAAGTTCTTCAATAAGCTCAGAACTAAGCAGATTTTAACCTTCCCTGTTGAAACATTGGCAATGGTACATGATGGAAAGAATATTATAGATAAGGAATATAAAGACTTCTGTGCAGAAATGTATGCAGAGGGACATTCATTCTTTACTTATATTTCAGATAGTGCTGACAGTCTTGCATCATGTTGTAGGTTGAGGAATGAACTTGCAGAGAATACCTTCAGTCCTACATCAGGTCTTACTGGTGTAATGACTGGTAGCTGCAATGTTATCACTCTTAATATCAATAGGATTGTACAGGATTGTGATAAGGCTTATGGATTAAATAGGAATGGAGGATGGAAAGAAAATACTTCATTTCTTATAGATTACTTAGTAGATATTCTACAAAGAGTCTACAAGTATCATATAGCTTATAAGACTATGCTTTATGAGCAAGAAGAAAAAGGTATGTTTGCAGCTTGTAATGGTGGCTATATATACATGAGCAAGTTGTATAGTACCATTGGTATCAACGGCTTAAATGAAGCAGCCAGATTCTTAGGTCTTAGGGTATCTAATAATCCTGAATATATTAAGTTCTTGCAGTTGGTTCTTGGCACTATCAAAGAGGAAAATAAGAAGCACTCTATACATGATAGTAAGAGACCTTTCTTGTTTAATTCTGAGGTAGTTCCTGCTGAATCTCTTGGTGGTAAAAATTATAGATGGGATAAGAAGGATGGCTATTGGGTTCCTGAAGATGAAAATCTTTACAATTCATATTTCTTTGATGTCCATGATGATACTTCAGTACTAGATAAGATGATTTTGCATGGAAGGCAGACAGCACAGTATTGTGATGGAGGTTCAGCTTGTCATATTAATCTTGAAGACCATTTAAGTAAGGAGCAGTATCTTAAGCTGATAGACTTTGCTATAGCTAATGGAACTAACTACTTTACCTTCAATATACCAAATAGTAAGTGTGATGATTGTGGCTACATTACTAAGCATCCTATCACTGAGTGTCCTAAGTGTCATAGTAAGAACATCACCCAATATACCAGAGTGATTGGCTATCTCAGACCTATCAAGTCATTTGGTAAAGACAGGCAAGTTGAAGCAAGCCATAGAACCTATAGTGATGGAAGGAGTGAGATATGCTAAAGTATGTAGATGCAAAAGTAGTCTTTGCTGAAGTGCCAGATGAAGTGACTCTTGCTATCAACATATCTAATTGTCCATGTCAATGTAAGGGCTGTCATAGCTCTTACTTGGCACAGGATATAGGCACTGAATTAACTTTCAATGAAGTAAGGAAACTTATCAAGAAGAATAGTGGAGTTAGCTGTATAGCTATTATGGGAGGTGATGCAGAGCCAGACAAAGTAAATACTTTGGCTTCTTTCATTACTAACCATTATAATTCCATAAAGGTAGCTTGGTATAGTGGAAGGCAAGAGTTGAATAATAATATTGACCTGTGCAACTTTGATTATATAAAACTTGGACCCTATAAGGAAGAGTTTGGTCCACTTAACAGTAGGACTACTAATCAGAGATTCTATAAAGTTAGTGATGGAGAATTAGTAGATATAACAAGCAGATTTTATGACAGAAATTTGGAAACCTGTAGCGGGATATGAAAGTCAATATCAAGTATCAAACCTTGACAATGTAAAATCCCTTAATAAGGGAATATTAATGTCTCCCTCTACTACTCCTAATGGATACTCTATAATTAATCTTAGTAATAATGGTAGAAGGAAGTGTTTTGCAATTCATAGGTTAGTAGCTCAAGCTTTTCTGTCTAACTATAATGATTCACTGGAAGTTAATCATAAAGATGAGAATAAAGCTAATAATTCTGTAGAAAATCTTGAGATGTGCACCAGGTTATATAATATGAGATATGGCACTGGTATAATAAGGCATGCTGAGAGTAAAAGAGCTAATAATCATAGAAAAGTATTACAGTATGATTTAGACGGAGGTTTAATTAAAGAGTGGGAGAATGCAAGAATAGCATCTGAAACTCTTGGAATTAGTCATGCTAACATCATAGTAGCCTGTAGAGGCTATTATACTAAGAATAGTAGGAAATATCCTGTAAAGTCAGCTTATGGGTATATTTGGAGATATGCAAATTGATAAAATATAAATTTTGGAAACATGAAACTGAAAATTAAAGTAAAAGTATTGACTGAAGGCTGTATGCCTGTGATTAATGAGAATGGTGATTGGGTTGATTTGAAATCAGCAGTAGATATTACTATTCCTGCACCACAGTCTGATGTCCTCAAAAGGAAGACCATTGAAGGAGAGAGAGTAGGTCATAGGAATGTAGAGATTCCTACCTATTATATTCCTCTTGGAGTTGCAATGCAACTACCACAAGGATTTGAAGCTATTATTGATTCTAGGAGTAGTGGTCCTAAGAAGTTAGGATTATTCATTCCAAATGGTCAAGGTGTAGTGGATAATACATACAATGGTAATAATGACCAGTGGCACTGTGTATGTTCTCCTATGAGGGAGACTGTCATTGAAGCAGGTGATAGAATCTGTCAATTCAGGATTCAACTTAGTCAGAAAGCTACTATGTGGCAGAAGATTAAATGGCTACTAAGTTCAGGTATTGAACTTGTGGAAGTGGATGACTTAGGTGATAATAACAGAGGAGGATTTGGTACTTCTGGTGTTAAGTAATAACTAAAAAGAAAGCATGAAGCATGGTATTAGAAGTAATTGGTATTATACTTGCAGTAATCATTCTATCTATTATCATTAATGGTATAGAAGATTACTGTAAGCAGAGCAAAAGGGTAAATATGTCTTTCAAAGAGGCTATGGATTTGGTAGAGTTGCCTGTGGTAACATTCTATAATGGAGATAAGAAACTTAACTTCTTGTTGGACACTGGAAGTAACATCTCCCAAATCAACAGCTCTATTCTTCCTCTTCTTGACCATAAGAAGATAGAGGAAAAAAACATGGATGTAACAGGAATTGAAGGTAATAAGGTGAACACTGAGTTCTGTGAAATGACAATCACTTATAAAGGACAAGAGTTTGTAGGTGATTTCTGCATTCATGACTTGGATGATGCCTTTGCTATTGTCAAGGAGGAGTCTGGTGTACAGATTCATGGTATTCTTGGTAGCCTGTTCTTCCAAAAGTATAAGTATGTCTTTGACTTTGAAAGTCTTATTGCTTATTCTAAGAAATAATGGAAGATATTATAAAACTTAGGTCCAGATATGGAGCTATAAACTACCTCAAGAAAATGCCTAAACCTGATGGTACTGATTCTAAAACTTATGTACTTAAAACTGATGTACCCACATTAAGAGTAGGTGAAGTTCAGGGAGGAAATAAGTTTATTGACCCATCAGGGGGTCCAATGATTGTGGTAGGATGTGAGCTTGAAGAAGCCAAGGCAGTTGTCAAATCTATAGACTTTATTGAGGGTTATGGATGGACTATAACATTTGAATGATATGATATATTTAGTTACTAAAAATCAGGAGCTATTTGAAAATAGTGCCTATAAAATAATAGGGGTAGATGAAAGTCTATCCCTATTAAAACCTCTCAGAATTGTAGGGCTGGATACTGAAACTAGTGGGCTTAATTGTCATACAGACAGGCTATTATCTTTGCAGTTAGGTTGTTTTGATTTTCAAGTAGTTATAGACTGTTTAACCATAGATATATTACTTTATAAAGCATATCTAGAATCAGACAGATTATTTGTATTGTGGAATGCTAGGTTTGACTTGAAATGGTTATATAAATATGGAATAGTTCCTAAAAGAGTTTATGATGGATTCCTTGCTGAGAAATTAATGTGGTTAGGATTTCCTACTATTCTTACTCCTGAAGTATGGGATACTATAAAGTGTTCAAGATATGACTTTGTTCCTGCTGATGAAAAGAAAAAAACTAAGCCTTACTATATTATATACATGAATCTCAAGAAGGCGGGAGAAATGTATTTGGGTATAGAACTGGATAAGTCTATAAGAGGTCAGATTATCTACAAAGGATTAGTAGGAGAAGTTATAGTCTATGCTGCTTTGGATGTTAAATATCTGGAGAAGATAATGGAATGTCAATTGAAGGAACTTGAAAGAAGAGGTCTTTTAACAGCTATTGATTATGAAAATAGGTTCATACTTGCTTTGGCTTATATGGAGTTTTGTGGTATCAGAATAGACATTGATAGATGGAAATCTAAGATGGCTAAAGACCAAGAGCTTCTTAATAAGTATTTAGACCAAATGAATGATTGGTTTGTAGAACATGAACCTAATTCTAAATATATTATTATTAATAGACAAGGAGACTTATTCACAGGTTTTAATACTAAGCCTGTAGTAACTATCAATTGGAATAGTAGTAAACAAATTATTCCTCTATTCAAGAAGTATGGTGTAGATACTTCTAAGATGGATAAAGAAACCAAGGAAAATAAAGACAGTATAGAAGCTAAAATTCTTAAACCTCAAAGTGATAAGTGCGGTCTTATTCCTCTATATATAAAGTATAAGGAACAGATGAAACTCTGTAGTACTTATGGAGAGAATTTCCTTAGACAAATAAATAAAGAAACTGGTCGATTATATACTAACTTTAACCCTATAGGCACTGATACAGCTAGAATAAGTTCAGGTGGGAAAGATAAAACTAACAAGATTGAGTATGTCAATATGTTAAATCTTCCTGCTGATGCTGAAACTAGAGCTTGCTTTATAGCTGAAGAAGGTAATAAGTGGATTAGTATTGACTATTCAGGACAGGAAACATATATATTGGCTGATATAGCTAATGATAAGGCTATTATTAAAGAACTTACTTATGGTAGTGGAGATATTCATAGTCTAACTGCTTATATGTCTTATAAAAAAGAGATTCCTAGAGATACCCCTATAAAAGATATTAAGAAGTTATATCATAGTCTAAGAAATGAAGCCAAAGGTATTGAATTTGCTATTAATTATGGAGGAGATGCAAATACTATTTCCAATAACAAAGGCATACCTATAGATGAGGCTAGACAGATATATAATGACTATATGTCAGGTTTTAAGGGTATAAAGAAATATCAGGATTTCTGTAGGAAAGATGTAATGCAGAAAGGCTTTATAGAACTTAACCCCAGAGTAGGATATAAAGCTTATATCTATGATTTCCCGTATCTTCAAAAGATTAAATCTAAGTTTCAAGAAGAGGGATTTTGGGATTACTATAGAGAGATGAAAGAAGAAGCTCCTAACTGTGATACTGTACAAATGGTTAAACATTTTTTCAGGAGAAAGTCTAGCTTGGAGAAACAATCTATTAATTATAGAATACAGCATACTGGGGCATTATGCTATAAAGTAAGTATGGTTAATTTCTTTGAATATCTCAGAGCTAATGGTTTATTATTTAAGGTGCTAATTACTGTTACTCCTTATGATGAAATAAATTGTGAAGCTCCTGAAGAGATTGCAGAAGATGTAGCTCAAACTCTATATAATATAATGGTACAATCAGGTGCTTACTTTGTGAAGAGAGTTAAACTTGATGCAGATATATCTAGACATAAAGTATGTGTTAAAGATTTTGTGTTTAATGATGAAGTGGTTATGTCTGAAGGTGATGTTATAGCTTCTATAGGAGAGGATTATTTATTTAATATGAACAAGAATATTACTCTTAAAATAAAGGATTTACCAAAGAGCTATAAAGATTGCTTAAATGATAATGGACCTCTTCCTACTTATTGGGTACATTAATTATGAAAGAAGTAAATGATAATGTAAATCATCCATCTCACTATACACAAGGTGGGATTGAATGTATTGATGCTATGGAAAGTGCTTATGGTACAGAAGCAGTTATTATGTTCTGTATGTGTAATGCCTTTAAGTATCAATGGAGATTTAATAAAAAGAATGGTAGAGAAGATATTCTTAAATGCCAGTGGTACCAGAATAAAATGGTTGAACTACAAAATAAGTTGAATAATAAAGATAAGAATATATGACATTTATAATTCATTTCAAAGATTGACATAGGGAAACCTATAATAATAGGTATGATGAGGATGTAGAGCATGAGAGAGATGCAGCTTGGGATGATGTCTATGCTACATTTCCTGATGCAGAATACATTGAATCTTTCTAAGTCCATCATAGGAGGGTAGAAAGATGAGTGGAATTAAGGTTAGTGTTAAAACAAAGGCTAAAGAGACTCTGAAACTATCTAACCACCTAAGGTCATTTCTTTTTGAACAGGAGTATGGTGAATTGAGTAACTGTACTCCTGCTCAGAAGAAAACTCTTAGGGATGCTTTGTTAGTTTTGAACTCTGTAGTCAGTAAAAGTAAGTAGTATGTTAGGAATTAAAGGCATTCTGAAAGTGTAGTATGAGACAATATACATCAAGAGAGTTCATAAAGATAGTAGAGTTTAATGGTTTCCATTATAACAGACATAGTGGAGACCATGCTATCTATGTGAATGATAAGGGGAGGCATATCAGCATACCTAAGAATCTTGAATGTGTAATTGCTCGAAGACTGATTAAAGAGAATAACTTGATAACAGACATTAAAAGGAGAAAAAAAAAATAATGGACAATTATAATTATCCTATGGGTGCAGATACTAAAGATGCACCCTGGAATCAGGTTGATAATCCTGAAAGGGAAATTGAGGTCACAGTAAGTGTCACCCTTAGTAAAACCGTGAAGATTAAGGTATCTGACTATGAGATTACTAACTCTGGAAAGGATGAAGATGGTGAATATTTTGAGGATATAGATTACTCAAACTGTGACCTTAAAGGGGCAGTTGAAGAGCAATACCCAACTCCTGACAAGATATTGGAGAAATTAGGGGAGTTTGCTGAGAAATACCCTCATAAAGTTTACCCTAATTATAAGACAGGGGTATTCAAGGGTTGGAATGTTGATGACTTTGAAGTTATAGAGGAATACTAAACTTAAAGAAGTATAATGAAAGTATTAAAGATTTATTCAAGAACTTGTGGACCCTGCAAGGTGCTGGAGAGCAATCTCCAGCTTGCAGGTATTCCACATGAAAGTATAGATGTTCAATCTGTACAGGGTGAGGATATAGCATCCAAGTATGAGATAAGGACAGTACCTACTCTCATCTTAGTAGATGATGAGGGAAATGTTGTAAAAAGACATAGTGGTCTGTTAGGTATTCAAGAATTAAAAGAGTTTTGCAATGAAGCTGATTAAACCAAGTTTTGAAATATGGGAACAATCTGCTGGTCTTGAAGGAGTTTATAAACAGATTGAGAAAGTAGGTAGAGTATGTTATAAGTCTGAGGATAAGATAACAGAAGATTCTGCCAAGCCATTTGTAGATAGGATGATTAAGTCTGGTCATGGTGCTATGTTAGAGCATGGTACTGTATATTTACAATATGAGGTTGTAAAGGGTGCTATTAATCCTCTAACAAAATACTATCTCAACAAATACTCAAAAGTTAAAGCAAAAGAGGGAGCAATTGGAGAAACTATGAGATTGTTTGTTACTACTAATCTTAGAGTGTTAGTAGAGAATGGTTGGCTTGATGACTTGCAGTACATCTGTGAACCTACAGAGTACCATGAGAGAAGAGTTACTGTACACTTTGTATGTGATAGAGGTGTATCACATGAGTTTGTAAGGCATAGAGTAATGTCTTTTGCTCAGGAAAGTACAAGGTATTGTAATTACTCCAAGGATAAGTTTGGTAATGAACTTACCTTCATTATTCCTTGTTGGTTGGACATACCAGAAGGAGTAGCATATTTCCATGATGGTATAAATTACAGAGTTGGAGCTACAATGGAGAACCCATTTGGAGAATCTGTGAACTTCAAGGCTTGGGTAAATAAAAAGAGTAATTATGTAGAAGTACATGATTACATTCAAGCATTAGATAGTGCTGAGAAGGCATATTTTAGGTTGATGGATAAATGGGAAAATAGAGTTGCTGATAGAAGATATACTACAGGATTTAGAGGTAATCCATGGACACCTCAGCAAGCAAGAGCTGTTTTACCTAACTCCTTAAAGACAGAATTGGTTGTAACTGGATTTACATCTGATTGGAAGCATTTCTTTGGTCTGAGAGCAATAGGTACTACAGGTGCTCCACATCCTCAGGCTAAGGAATTAGCAGAACCTTTAATGAAGGAATTTATTGCAAGAAAGTATATTAATAACTAAAAAAAAGATTATGGCTTTTGGTATGAAGAAAACAACTATAGCCACTCTTCCTTTTAGTGAAAGAATGGCAAGCATTAAGTCTATGTTTAAGACTGCACATGAGGATGCAAGTAACCTCCATGCAGAAATGGAGCAAGAGATTGCAAAGAAAGAGTCTCAAATTGCTGCATTGCAGGAGGACATCAAAACTATTGATGTTACTAAGCAGGAGGCTGAAACATTTATGTCTAATATAGAAAAGCTTATTTGATATGATTGAACAAATAAATCAGTTAAAGCAAGGTTCCATTATTAGTGAGAGTTCTCACTATATTGTGAACAGAGTGTCAGGCTCTAATGCTTAGCTTACTCATTTTGAAAGTGGTGAAGAGGTTCAGATTGGTATGAGTTATCTGAAGAACTATACTAATTCTGCCGACTTGTTTGAGACTACAGTAAAAGTAACTAAGGAAGATAAGAAGGATGGCACTCTTGGTATTAGAAGTATTTGGGAGAACATTCACTCTGGTCAAGTATTTACTGTATGCTTCAAGAAGCAGGATAAGCCTAAGAGTAAGAGGAAGTTACAGGAAGAGATTGATGCTATTGTAGAGCAGTTCTCAAATAGTATTGACACAGTTAAGAACAATAAGAAAGGCGTTGCAAATGCAGCAAAGAATCTTACTACTGAGCTGATTAATAACCCTATACTTCCTTATGAAGAAGGTGAAGATAGAGTTCTTAGAGGCTATAAGATTCAATTTGAATCAAGAGATGGCAGATATGATTGTGTAGATATGAATATTACCAAGACTGATAAAGAGTCAGGTATTAGACCAGTCAATATCTTGACAATCAAGTGGCTTATATTCAATGGTGTCAAGTACATTGTTGAGTAATCTTATAAGGAGGAGTAAGTTAATCACTTATTCCTCCTTAACTTTTTCCCATAATACCTTGTGTATTACAATTAAATTCCTTACCTTTGCACAAATAATATTTTAAATTATATGAGTTGTTTAATTATAACACCAGAAATTAGAGAATTAGCTAAGAAGTTTCCTAATGAAACAGAGCAATCAGTACTTAACTTGGTTGGACTGTGGCAGGAAAAGAATAATAAGTCTATTGAGGATATTCCAATGGGATATGAACTTCAAGAGTTTATTAAGGAGCTGAGAAGTAGTGAGGCTACTGAACAGCTTGATGAGGCACTTAGAAGTTCTTTTGATACTCCAAGGATTACTTCTGTTGAGGAGCAGCAAAAGGTGGACCTACTCTTTGACCCAAGAACAAGAAGAGATAGAGTAACCCTTATTGCAAGATTCTTCAGCAATGAAGTTGATAATGCCTTGCAGGAAATGACTGATTCTTTGAAGAGAAGAATTGATGATGCCAGTGGTGTAGAGAAAGAAGAATTGCAGGCTGAACTTAATAGCTTGGATAGATTCTCTGCTATAAAGAAGTACACTCCTGCTGGTATATTCAAGAGAGTATCTAACATCTTCAATTCTTATGTACAAGATACAGAAGAAGGTAGAATACAGCAAGAATTTAATGCAATCAATTCTATGAGAGGTGCAGATAAGTTCTCTGATGAGCAGAAATTAGAAGCTGCCAAGAAGAAAGCTACTTATAAGAATCAGGAATACAAGAAGATAGTTGATGACCCTTATGTCTACAAGGCTCTTGCTGAGGAAGCAAGTACTTTGCTTGTAATGACTGAGGGTATTAGGATAGACCCCAACTACATTGCACCTGCTGATGCAAACCTCAATGATGATGACCCTGATGGTAACAGTGAGGTAGATAATGAAGCAGAGGATTGGAGACAAGAAGAGGCTTATAAGGATGGATGGATGACTAATTTCAGACAGGTAAGTTCACATGAGTCTCTGTCACAAGCTGTAAGAAAAGTAATCAGACAAGTACCTAAACTTGACTATAGAGGTAAGTATGAAAAGGATGATTTAGGTTTCACAAGATACCTTGATGCTGACTATGTTCATGCTACTTTCATTGACAAGTTAAGGAACATGATTAACTCTGATGATATGCTTCCTTTGATGCAGGATTTGCAAAGAATCAAGCCTTGGGTTAAGCAAGTAACCAAGTTACTTCAAGGTGATGAGACTTTATTCTCTCAGTTCTATCAAGACTTCAGAAAGGATTTTATGCCTTACTGGATTCAAAAGAAGAAGGTGATGCCTGATGGTACTTTCAAGATGGAAACTATTGCCATCAATAAGCCTGAAGGTGTGTATTATCTCCTTGATGCTTGGAGAGATAACTATGAGAATGGAGTACAGCTTGATGATGATAGTGTATATGGGAAGAATGGGGAAATAAACAAGGATAATGCAGCTAAAGGTTTACAATGGACTGAGACATTGAACAATATGTTCCAGAACCTTGATACAGAATCCAGACTTCAACTCTTGGAGAGAGAAGATGTATGGAATACCATAATGAAGTTGCTTCATATGTTAGGTATTGATGCCAATCCTTCTGTATTAAAGACTGCATTAACTGATATAAAGACAGCTCCAGGTATCACATTTACTGACCCAATTATGCTTCTTTTACCACAATTGAATGTTATATTCAGTGGTATTAAGAAAGGTGAAGTCAAGTCTGAGACAAGAGAGGATGGTACTGAGAAGAGAGGAGACCTTATCAATACTTTTGGCTCTGCTTACAACATGATTGCAAGTATGATGGCAGAAGTAACTGAGGATGCTATTGAGAGTAGTGTCAGAGAGAATGATAAGTCTTACTATTCTCATGTTACTCCTAACTACTTAGGTAAACTTATTAAGAATCTCAAGAATGTTATGAATGACAAGGAGAGATTTGAACAGTTTATGCAGACTGAGTTCAAAGACTATGAGTGGTTCTTTAAGGATGGTCATTGGAGAAATGACTGGCTAAGACAGCTTGCAGAGTCTGATGAATTGAGAAGAGGTCTTAACCATAAAGTAGTGCTGAACTCTGATAAGGCAGACTATACTAATTGGGATGATTTGGACTATACTTTAGCTCTTCTTACAGAGTATTGGGGAGACCCTGACTCTGCAAAGTCAAGTATAAAATATGCTTGGTATCATGTTCCTATTCTTTCAGATAGTCCTTCTGCTGAATTTATCAGATTCAGAAAGTACACAACAGGTGATGTGCTTGATGAGAATGGTAAGAAAAGAACCTATGATGATGTTATCCTTGACAAGTTAGTAGACTTGGTTAATCAAGAGTATGACAGAATCATGCTGGTTAGAGAAAGGGATGAGGCTTATCAGAGTGGAGATAAGAGTGTAGAGCCTATTGCAAACTATGATATTGTCAGAAAGAAAGATGGTAGTATAAAGAGTATGGGAGGTGCAGAATTTAAGTTCCTTCCTGCACTTAACAACATCAGATATGACAATGGAGAGACATTCATTGATAGGTTAAGCAGACTTAAATCCAAAGGCACTGGTGCTGAACTCAGAAACTTTCTAAGAACTGCTCTTAATGACATGATGGAAGATGGTTTTGAACAGACCTACAGAGATTGGTCAAGGGCAGGACTGCTTGATGAACTTCCTAATGGCAAGTACAAGTATCTTCCTTTTGAAGGTCAGTCCAAGCAGAATGCAATAACTGCAAAAGCACTTATTAAGGCTAAGGATGCTTTAGGTTCATTATGGAATACCAATATGGAACTAATGCTTAGAGCCTACAACAATAATAGTGCTTTTGATAGCAGAGAGGCTAATAGCCTAATGGAGCAAATCAAGGCATTACTTACAGATAAGGCAACAAGAGGTGAGATGGAGTTGAAAGATGCTCAGTCAATCTCAAGAAGCCTGTTTGTTAAGAACAATGCTAAGGATGCACTTAGGGAATACTATTGGAACAGTAAGTTAGCTACTTCACAAATTATCCAGCTTACTACTACAGACCTTGCTTTCTATAAGAATCTTGAGGACTTTCAGAAGAGATATAAGGAGGTTCATGCTCCTGCCCTCAGACTGAATACTAAGGCTACTTATAAAGGTGAGAGAATTGGTAGGGACTGGGAAAGAACTATCTACTTGAAGGATGATGAGATAGTATCTTCTGTACTTGAAGACATCAAGACTGTACTTGATGAAAGGGTTAGAAGAAATGAAATGACTAAGATAGACAGAGATAATATCATCAGCAAGTTCAGAAATGTGAATGTAGCAGATGCTCAGGCATATAGAAGTTTGAGTTCCTATAGGGCAATACTTGGTATGTCAGGTCAGTGGACAGATGATATGGAGCAGGCATATAACAACTTCAAGAATGGAGATTGGAATATCAAAGACTTCAATATCATTTGGCAGACTAAGAAGCCTTATGTTTATACACAAGTCAATAATAACAGTGGCATTGAAGGTCATACTGGAATTAAGACTCCTGTACAGCATAAGAACTCAGAGTTCCTATTACTTGCTATGCACGAACTAATTGCTGGTCCTTTAGGAAGGTCAGGTAAGCTGAAAGCCATAAATAAGTTTATGGAGGACAATCAGATTGATGTAGTTCAGTTTGAGTCTACTACTAAGGTTGGGAAACAAGGTGTAATAGATTTGAATGATGTAAATGCAGAGGCTGATGTAATTCAGAGGCTTAAAGATGCTACAGGCATTGGATTTGGTAATGAGAATCCTAATGTAGTACATAAAGTATCTTATGAAGATTATGGTATTCAGACTGCAACTCCTGAACATGCTATTGATGCTGTTCAGTTGGTAGGTACTCAGATTAGAAAACTAATTACTGCTGACATCTCTGATGATACAATCATTGAGGTTAATGGTAAGAAGATGACTAAGAAGGAATGGCTTGACCTGTACAATGCTATCAACACTGAGAACATTCTTCAAGCATTTGCTGATGCAGATGAGATATTCAAAGACCCAAAGAAGGTGGAAGAAATCTTACTTGAAGAGATAAGAGGCAATCAAAGATATGGTATGGATATGATGAGGGCTTGTACTCTTGATGAGAACAACAACTTCAATATCCCTCTCTTTGACCCTGTGCAATCTCAAAGAGTACAGACACTCCTTAATAGTGTAATCAAGAGTAGAATTACTAAACAGAAGATTAGAGGTGGAGCTTTAATTCAGGTATCTGATTATGGCTTGACTGATGAACTTCATGTAGTATTTGAAGGTGAAGGTGCTAACAAGAGGATTAAGTATCTTGAATGTTATATGCCTGCATATAGTAGAGAGTTCTATGAGCCTCTCATGGACCCAAATACTCACCAACTTGATGTAACTAAACTTCCTGAGGATTTGAGAAAGTTGATTGGATATAGAGTCCCAACAGAGGATAAGTACTCAATGGCTCCTCTGTATATTAAGGGATTTCTTCCTCAACAGAATGGTTCTGCAATCATGCTTCCTGCTGAGATTACTACCCTGTCAGGTTCTGACTTTGATGTGGATAAGATGTATATCATGTTACCTGAGTTTAATATTAAGAAACTATATAATATCAATGGAGCTTGGGATGACTTCTATCTTAATAACCCAGATATTGTAGATGAGATTGATAGAAACTTAGGTGAGGCACTTACACAATTTATTAAAGAGCAGACTGAAGATTGGGATGAGGCAGCAGACTTGGATGACATAGCTGACTTTACAGAAGAGTTTAATAAATGGTTAAAGAAAGAAGATGTTAAAAGATACCAATTCTCTGAAACTGCACAGAAGAAATTCTCTGAATGGTTTAAAACTAATAAGAAGAATTACTTCATTGGGAAGAAGATAGAAAAGGTAAAGTATGACTTCAATAAGTCTCCACAGGAGAACAGTCTTAAAGCAAGGAATAACTTGTTGATAGATATGATGTATGGAGTTCTGACTAATGCAGATACAGCTTCAAAGATTCTTAACCCAGGTGGCTTTGATTATCAGAAGAAGTCTGCAAGAATAATGACCATTCTCAATGATTCTTATGAGAGTGACTTGGCTCAAGCATTAAAGGATGTAGGTGTAGAACTTAATAAGACTATACAGAAAGGTGTAAAGTCTTATCCCAAGTCTATTGCTTCATATCTATTTGACTTAGACCTTGATACTCTTGATAAGTTGGCAGAAAAGACAAAAGTCAAGATGGACCCATTATCACCAAGAACTCAGGTAATGTTACACCAACAGAACATGACTGGTGCTAAGTTGATTGGTATTTATGCCAACCATAATGCAAACCATGCTTTGATGCAACATACTCAGTTAGCTTTGGATGAAGAAAATGGCTCATTTGTATTGAATGGAAAGAGACTTACATCTTTACATGATATTATGAATGGTGACAAGGAATTTATCTCAAAGAATAATGCTGGATTCTTGGCTGCTTCTGTGGATAATGTTAAAGACCCTGTGCTTGCAGCACTTAATCAGAATACTTTCACTGCTGATGCTTCTATGCTTCTCTCAAGATTAGGCTATAATCCTATTGAGATAGGTCTGTTAATGATGCAGCCTATTGTACAAGAGATTACTCAGACCTATTTCAGGGAGAGTAGAGAGGGCAAAGGCAAAGATACTATCATTGATGAAGTACTGGATAAGTATAAGGAGAAGGCTGCTCTTAATAATGACTTGACTTATGATAACTACAAGAATAATAGCTTCTATATTGAAGAGCTTGCAGACAGTATAATGCTTGCTAAGGAGGCTGTTACTGACAGGTCTCAGACTTATGATTTCAGAAAGATTGAGTTCTATCAGAAACAAGTTGCAGTTGGATATTTGTTCAAGAGAATTATGAACTCTGCTGATGCTTTAGGACAGTTAGTACAGGCTACAAGGTCTGATACCCAAGGAGGTGCTGCTGGTCCCACTATTGCAGATACAGAGTTGAAGATGCAGAAAGTGAAAGACCTGTTAGACCAAATAGAGAATAATGACAAGTTCCCATTGAAGAATGCCAATGTAATACTTGATGGTCTGTTATCAGATAGTCCTGACACTGACACTCTAAGAGAAAGACTATTGTCAGCTCCTCTTCCTTTCTTACAGGCTTTCTATACTCTTGGCTTACAGAAAACAGAGGAAATGTTAGGGTCTTACTTCCCTCAATATACTGAATCATTCAGAGCTGTAATTGATGACCTTAGAGACATGACAAAGACTGGTAAGTTGAATGTAAAGACTATGAACAGTATTTATAATGACTTGCTTGCCTACATCATGTCAAAGAATGGATTCTTTGGTTCTGAATTGATTGTAAACCCAGACTCAGAAGTAGGTGATATTATTGTGACTTCCTCTGACAAGAGAAAGGATTTCATCAATAACTTCCCTGAATACTTCAAGAGAGTGGTTACAGATAATGAGGATATAGCTGACCTTGAATTTATTAAGAGACTCAAGGTAATCAGGGCAAATGACAATAATCCTGTAGACACAGTAGTGTTTAAGAATGTAGGTCAATTAAGTCCTACTTTGAGAGAAAGATATATGAGAGATTGGGCATCTCTATTGTATATGAGTAACCCAGAAGCTCAGAAACTTGCTCTTAACTTATTCAGATACAGCTATTATAGGAATGGCTTTGCATTTGGACCTTCAACCTTTATCCATTTGGCACCTGTGGCAGTGAGAAATGCTATCCCAGAGTACATAAGTACATTGAGAACTCTCTTGTCATCAAGTGATGACTATAGTCAATTTGTAGACCAGTATGTCTATAACCACTTGGATAATAGAAAGTTGGTTCCTGAAATCCCTGATACAGCCTCTGTCCAATTCATAGGAGAGGATAATGAAGTTAAGGATGAAGTTACATTTGTAATTGATGATAATGCTACCTTTGGAGATAAGAAAGTTATCAAGAAAAGGATAGATACTCCTGATGGTCCTGCTTATGACTTCTTTAAGTATATAGGTAGAAGAATCAGAGGAAGTTATGTCTATTACAAACTATCATCTGTAGGTACTGAACAAACTAATGTTGCAACCTATGAAAGGATTGAACCATTAGGTTTCAGAAACAGCTTCATTGAATATGAATATGGCAAGGATGTAGAGGAGATGGAAACTGTAATTGATAAGAATAGGAAAGATTATGACCCTTATGCAGATACATTGTCAAGATTTGACCTTGGAGATGCTGAGGTTGATTATGATTCTATGCCTGATTATCAGAATATGCCCCAAGAGTATTGGGATTCTATTCCACAAGTAGATACTGATGCTTTCCAACAGGTATATGGCACTCCTCTTGATACTTCTGCTCCTAAGGCTGATGATGTAACAGCTCTTCAGCCTAATACAGAGTATAAGGATGAGAATGGTGATAGTATTTGTGGTGCTCCAACAACTATATAGTTTATAAAATATGGCAAGAAATTGTGCAATTATTCCAAAGGTGAAGAATAGAAATGGTCAGGTAGTGGACAGCAAGTTATTCAAGGACTTGCTGTCCTTCACCTCTAACAATAGAAGTGAGACTACAAGACTGTATCTTATCACAAAAAGCAGTCAGTTCATAAAGGACTGGCAACCAAGATTAACATTAGATGAAAACAATGAACCTACATTGAGAAGTTTGCTAAAGCAGACTAATCTTAGTAAGGTCATTCCAGAGACTAAAGTACTTGAAAGGCTTAATAGAGAAATAGGGTACTATAAGAAGGGAATGGACAGACCAGCCTTATGGGTAAACAATGATGAGAATTATCAGAAGTTGAAACAGAAGGCTATAGCCTTTAATCAGAACTCAGAGTATAGGGATGATTATGTAGCTAACATAATCAAGATACAAGATTCTGAATCTCCAAGAGTATTCATTGGAGTAAAGGTTGAGAAAAGAAACAGGCTTAACTCTGTTGATGCAGATAAGATGGAATACAATGAAAATCTTAATAATAGGTTGAGAGGTATTCTTGAATCTCATGGAATAGGGATAGGTGCTTTGACTGACCTTGAAAAGAGAATGGGTATTCATGGTGTAACTGACTTTGATGTTGCAAGAAATGTAGCAAATGGTCTTGTTGAAATGATTAGGCTTGCTAATGGTATTCAAGGTGAAAGAGCACTTCCTGAGGAATTTGCACACTTTGCCATTGAAGCTATGGGGGATAATCCACTTATCAATAGACTTATCAATAACATATCTTCCAATGGATTGGCAAGAGAAATTATAGGTGAGGACTATGACACCTATGATGCCTTATATCATAGTGATGAGGCTAAGTTGGCAAAGGAAGCTGCGGGTAAATTACTTGCAAAACATCTCCTTCAAGGAGAGAAAGTCCCATCTGCTCCTTACAGTAATCTGCTGCAAAGAGTAATTCAAGCAGTTAAGAATTTCTTTAAGAACATTAGTGCAAGTCCTATACAAAGAGCCATGAAAGAGGCTGATAAGAACTTTGGTTCTTTAGCACAGCAAATCCTTGATGGTAGTATGGATGAGGCTATTGACATTAGCAATATTACTTCAAGTGGGGTGTTTTATAATACCTCAGAGAGAGTGGCAAGAGATAAAAAGCTGCTTCAAGGAATCATTGAGAATGAGTTGAAGAGATTGAAGATTTATGAAAAGAGAAATCCTAATAGCCAGTTTAGTGTTAATCAAAGGTTACTCATTGATAGATTGGAGACTGAATTAGCTGACAACAATGAGATTGAGGGTATCTATACTTTTGTTGAGAATGCTCTTGAAGAATTAACCAAGGTAAGTGATAGGCTTACTATGTTGCAGAATACTCCTGCTACCAATGTTAATGAAAAAGCTGGTGTTCTAAGAGATGTCAGAAACTACTTGTACAGTTACAAGCATATTACTGATGATATTAGAAAGGCTCTTATTGATGAAGAGAGATATGCAGACAATAGATATGGTCAAAGAGTAAGGGTTGTGTTAGACAACACAACTACACTACTTGGAGACTTGTTTGTCAGATACAACAATGTAGCAATGCCTCTCTTTGTTGATTTTATTAAACCTTTTGTAGGGGAAAGTATAACTGTTCCTTTTGGCAAGTACAAGGGTAAGACTATGACTGCTGAAGACTTGGTTAAGATAGCTGACAAGGATATATCTTTCTTTGATAGATGGCTTGATTCTATGGCAGACTCTTCAGATTATATGCTGAAAGTTATGGACCAAGCTGTCAAGAAGAGTAAAGAAAATGCAAGGTTGGAGACTATCAATGTTATGAAGGAGCTTCAAGCTGCTACCATTAAGTTAGAGCAAGCTGGAATTAAGAACACTGATTGGATGTTTGAAAGAGATAGCAAAGGTAATCTTACAGGTAATTATATCTCTGAGATTAACCAAGGCTTATTCAAGGAGAAAGTCAGAGAAATGTTCAAGTCCCTCAATGAGAAGTATGGCAAGAATCCTGTAGGAGATAATGCAGAGAAGTACAGAAAAGAGAGACAGGCTTGGTTTGATGCTAATATGGAAGTAGTCAATGGAAAGAAGCAACCTAAAGTATCAATCTATGGCAATAAGGCTTATCAGAATTTGAATCCTGCCCAAAAAGAATACTACAATAGGATTATGGAGATAAAAGCCAAGCTGGATTCATACCTTCCTGACAAGTACACTACCTTAACTAATGCAGTTAAAATCAGAAAGGACTTACTTGAAAGAGTGAAATCCTCTGATGGTGTAAAGTCTGGAGCCAAACAACTGTGGGAAAGTGTAAAAGATGAGTTCATTAGGAGGACTGATGACACTGAGTTTGGAGACAGAGCTACAGTAAAGGACTTTGAAGGTAAAGAGGTGCAAGTACTTCCTATCTATTATACCAAGATGAAAGAGGGTGAAAGTCCTAATGACCTATCTACTGATATAGTATCTACTCTCACAGCTTATGCAGCTATGGCTAATGACTTCAATGAAATGAATAAAGTAATTGATGTTCTTGAGCTTGGCAGAGATATGCTGAAAGAAAGGGAGATTATACAGACAAGAGGTGGTAAACCACTGGTTGAAAAGTTCAAGTCTGTAGGTAGGAAAGTTGAATCTACTCTCACTAAGTCTGGTGATGAAACAAGGTTCATGCAGAGACTGAATGACTTCTTTGAAATGCAGGTATATGGCAGGTATATGGCTGATGAGGGTACATTTGGTAATACTAAGATTGATAAAGGAAAGGTAGCTAACTTTGTTAATAGGATGACTTCCCTCAATATATTAGCTGTCAATGTACTATCAGGTATTTCCAATGTGGCTACAGGTAAAGTAATGATGAGAATTGAGTCCTTTGCAGGTGAGTTCTATAATGAATCCAATACCTTACATGCTGATAGAAATTATGGTAAAGCATTGCCAGAGTACTTAGCTGAGATAGGTAACAGAGTCAAGACAAGCAAGCTTGCTTTGTGGGATGAATTATTCAATGTATTGCAGGAATATGAAACTGATGTTAGAGAGGTAAACTTTGACAGAAAGACTTGGTTCAGTAGAATGTTTGGTACCTCTGCTTTATTCCTTATGAATAATGCTGGTGAGCATTGGATGCAGAATAGAACTTCATTAGCACTTGCAGATGCTTATAAGATGAAAGCTCCTGATGGTAAAATAGTTTCCTTATGGGATGCTATGGAGGTGGTTCCTATAGATAAGAACAACAAGAAGTTAGGTGCTAAGTTGCAGTTAAAGCAAGGTTATACTAAGGAAGATGGCTCTGCATTTACAAGGGATGATATTATAGCATTTAGTAGGAAATCTGCTGCTATAAATCAGAGAATGCATGGTATTTACAATAAGGCTGATAGAAGTGCAGTGCAAAGATTAGCTGTAGGTAGAATGGGTGTTATGTTTAGAAAGTGGATTAAACCATCTTTTAACAGAAGATTCAAGTCTGCTACATATAACTATGATTTGCAATCATGGACAGAGGGTTATTATAACACCACAGACAGGTTCTTGATGCAGCTTGCTAAGGAATTGAAGGAAGGTCAGTTTGCATTAGCTGCAAATTGGAACCAACTTACCAAGACTGAAAAGGCAAATATCAAGAGAGCTGCAACTGAGGTTGGTCATTTCTTGGCAGTAGCACTTGTGCTTGGTCTTATGGACTGGTCAGATGATAAGGATAGACCTTGGCTGGCTAAGATGGCAGAATACCAAGCAAGAAGATTATACACTGAATTAGGTTCACAAATTCCTGGACCTCAGATGGTTGGAGAAGGATTGAAGATTCTTAAATCTCCTGCTGCTGGTATCAACACTCTTGAAAATACTCTTGATTTAATTGGACTTATGAATCCATTTAATTATGAGGTATTTGCTGGAGAAGATGCCTTAATCCAGTCAGGCAGATATAAGGGAGAATCTAAAGCAACAAGACTATTCTTTGAGTCTCCTCTTATCCCAATGAATAAGACCATTTATAGAGGTTTGCATCCTGAGGAAGGTATTCCATTCTTTAAGCAATAAAGTTAATTGTTAATAATAGAAAGGGGAGTGAGTAGATTAAGTTCTACTCCTCCCCTTATTTTTTTTTATTTCCTACAAAATAAAAGGGAAGTAACATTTCTGTTACCTCCCTAATAAAAAATTTCATCCTACTGACTAAAAGGCTATACACTTAACAGCTTGGTCTCTTTCCTCTTGAGAAACTGAATCAAACTTCTCTGCTGTCCAACCTTTCTTCAATAGGTTCTCTTGTGCAGACTCACTTAGAGTATTGAATGAAGTGGTAGTTGAAGTAGCACCTCTCAACTCACTGATAGTAGGAACTTTGAATGTGCTATCTGCATATTTACCCTCATTAATTCTTCTATAGTAATCTATCAGAGAAGGTCTTATGTTATTCCAGTTAGTAACCTTGGTAAAGAGTTCCTTGAAGAAATCAAGTATTCTCTTACCCAAGCCTCTATTCTGTCTTGTCATTACATACTCTCTGAATCCCTCTGCCATGTCTTCCTCTAATGATAGGTTATCTTTTTCACCATATAACTTCTTTGCTTCATCATATAGTGCCTGTCTCTCATTATTGTCAAGAAGAAGATTGAATACAGCATGAAATGCTTCATGGTATGCAGTACCTTCAGCAGCTATATCAGACAATGTGATTACACCTTTATCAAATTGACCCCAAGCTAAAGCACCTTGTCTACCTACTTTAATAAGACCTTTTACTACTTTTACTCTGTCTTGTTCACTTAACTGAGGAAGTACTTTATTTAACCATTTAAGTTCTTTCTCTTGATTCCATACAGGAGTTTCTGTAGTATCCTTTGCCTTTCTTAGGATAAGTTCATCCTCAAACTCCTCATCATGGTCATTTATTGCCTTTTCCTTTTGAGCAGTATAGGCAGCACCTGTCTGGGTATTACCTTGATTAATAGTTGCAGGAGTCTCTACAGTAGTAATAGGAGCAACACTTACAGTAGGTACTGCATCAGGGTCAAACAATATAGTCTTTTCTGATGCTAAGTCTTTCATTCTTTGAGGATTACCTAATAAGGCTTTCCTAATGGAATCCTCAACTTGAGACTCACTCATACCTCCTTGTACAGGATTATTCCTTATAAGTAAGAATGTTTTACCATTAGGAAATACTGCATAGTAATTATTTGAAGCTACATGAGCTGCTTCTCCCTGTCTGCCAAATCCCTTGGTTATATTAGGAACCTTGGTTATATGGACATCTACTTCTGTAATACCTGCAATAGGAGTTAAATACCCTTTATGTAACTTGCCCTCCAACTCAAAGTAACCTACTCCCTCATCAGCATTATTCATACTGTGTTCAGGTGTCAAATCTTCAATAGGGTTCTGTGTCTCTAATGAAGTTTCAAAGATAGGTAACACTGTCTGAGCTTGTGCTGGAGTAGCAGGAGTTTCTGTAGATTTATCTACTCTAACTGCACTTACCAAAGGCACATTAACAGCAGGATTATATGTAATAGGAATACCCTTTTCACTTTGTACTGATGATACATTCTCCTTATCATAACTCAATACAAATGGCATTACAGCCAACTTAGTAACTGGTACACCATACTGAGATTCAAATAGGTTCTTGTAAGCAGAAAGTTGTAAAGTATAGTAATCCTTTGCACTCATTCTTTGAGTAGCAGATGGAGTGGTAAAGTAATTAACCTTGTGACCATATCTATCTGTAAAGTCATAGAAACTATATCTGCTTGTCTTTACATCATAGATTCTAAAGTTACCATCCTTGTCAATAGAAAGAATATCAACCTCACCTGCAACTCTTGTACCATCAGGATATTTCTGGAACAATACAATATTATCAGCAAGGAATCTCTCTCCCATTTGCTCCATATTTGACTTAATCCTATTAAGGAAAGTAATCAAATCTATGAAAGCACTTTCTGACATATTGGATGGTCTTGCTATCTTAGATACATCTCTTATAGTAAAGTACTGTCTGATGATACTATCTACTGCTGAACCAGCATCAAGTGCCCTTTGTGAATTAGTACCAGACATCTTGTCTCTTACTATATTCACAATAGTATCTCTACTCTTGGCATCAGTCTTACCTCTGTAGGCAGTCAAGTCTACCTTAAACTTGTTCTCCAAGTATTTCAGGTAATTCTCATACTGAGTAAGATTATCTACAAACTTGCTAAGATTAAGTCTTGCTAATTCAAGAGCCTTTGTCTGCTTGTCAGATTCTACCCAATTAGAGCCTAATCTGCTATGTACCCTACTATACTGATGATATTCACCATCATCTTCAAGTACATAATAAAACTCACCATCAGTTCTTGTCTTATCTACCCTCTTTTGGTTCTCATATATTTCACTGACAACCTCCTTAGACTTGGCAACTCTATCCTCTCTTTCCTTCTTTCTACCTGCAATAGTATCCTTTACATCTTGTGCATCCTGACCACTGAGATATACTTGCTTACTTCTGTCAAGTACCTTACCATCAGGAGTAAGGACTTTGTTATCTACCATCATTGAAGAGTTAGTAGAATCCCCAAAGTTATCTTGTGCCCAAGCTAAATCAAACAATATTCTGTTACTGTCAGTAACTTCTACAGTCCTGCCTTGGTCATCCCTAATAGTATTTGTCTTTAAGTCTACATAGTATGGCTTGTTTGAAAATGTAGATACTATTCTTGTGCCTGTAATAGCACCTTCAGTGCCACCTACAGGTGTCTCTATCTTCCTCTTAGGCTGAGGTGCTACAGAAGCTGGGCTTATAGCCTGATGCAGATTACCCTCATTATCAAAGTAATCAGTTGTGAACCAGTTACTTCTTACTGAAGCTTCAGTAATATTTGAAGTAAGGATATTAGAGTTTATCAATCTGTTGTTGTATGCACCTTCATTTATTCTCCTTGCACTGACTTGCAAAGGAAGATTAAACTTAACAAGGTGTCCAAGTATCTCATTGTATATATCCTCAGGATTCCTGACAGTTCTTTGTAATCTCTCATCATTTGCTTCTTTAGCAGCATCTTCATTAAGTGCAAATTCTAATCCACCAATAACAGTACTTTTACCAAAGTCAGTGAAATATACATTATACTTGTCCTCCTTGATTTGCTCCTTTCCATTAATGACCACTTTCTCATAAGTACCATCTGGCTTTCTTACCTTCTTACTGATAACAACACCATTACCTGTTCCACTCCTGAACCAAGTAACCATAATATCCTGCATATACAAGTCTTGTGCCAAGTCTTGCATAGCAGCAGATACATCATCCTGTGATGTAGCAGTTGATAACTTAGTAATGGCATTCTTTATATCTTCTCCAACAGGAGTAGAACTTACTGAACTGTCATTTAGGTTGAACTCCTCATTATTGAAGTGCTTAACTCTTACAGCAGCAGGAGAATACTTACCAGCTCCATTAGGTATAAGCAGATATAATCTACCTTCCTTTTGGCTCATATCCACTGGCTTGATGATAAGGTTGTCATCAATCTTACTATTAGTAGTAAGAACACCATTCTTTATAATACCAAAGATAGGCTTTCTATCAGTTGAAGATACATTAGATATCTCAGATAGGCTTCTCTCAGTATTACTATAAGGGATTCTACCTACCATTACCTTAGATACCTTTGTAACAGGTGTGGCAATAAACTTACCAGTCTTATTCTGCCTGTTAGCATACTCACCTCTTATCTTCTCTTCAAGACCCTTCAGACCCTCATACCTTGAAACACTATAATCAGATTCATCCAAACTACCTACTACTTGGTTGTTTCTCTTGTCTGCAATGAAAATTGTATTCTCATTATAGTCTGGGTCAATCATAAAGCCAAGTTCATCACCTGCCTTTAAGTTACCCTCATTTACATATCTGAATGCTCCTTGGTCTCTTAGATAACCATAGATGCCAGAGAAATCTACATTCTTTTCTCTTTCATTTACTACAATATCAAATGGTCTAAAGTCTCCTTCTTTACTTGCTTCTATATGCAATTCAGGTATAGCAGGTCTATAGAATTGATTAGAAGTATCTCTACTTGGTCTCTGTGGAGTTTCTACCCTTTCATTGGCTTTCTTATTCTCCTCATTAACCATCTCAGCAGTTATATTACCTACAGGCAATTCTGTTGTAGGTAAGTCTCCACTACTTGTTACAGCAGGAGTAGTAGATGTACCACTGTCTCCTGTAGCAGTCCTATCATCACCTCTTACAGTTCCCTCTCTTTTTTCTATAGGCTTCTTATATTCAGGTGAGAATCTGTCCTTGAATCTATTGTCATTGTTTACTTTTGACATTGCATTCTGCAAAGCATATTGAGCTTCCTGGAATCTTGTTGCAGACAACTCAACATCACCTTCAGAATCTTCATCAAAGGCATTCTCATTGTTGATATAAATTGAGTTAGGATTAGCTAATTGTTCAAGGTTTTCAGAGTTACTGAACTGGTCTTGAAGGAGTTTCATAGCATCTTGCTTAACTTGTGGTTCTGCATCTGACTCATTAAGAACTCTCCTCACTTCATTATTGTATTGTGAAGTTTCTCTGTAGTTCTTAGCCATTTCACTGCCATCATCCTCTAAAGCCTTTAGGGTTCTATCCCTATTCTCTACATCATCCTGACTATCTAATATAGTCCTGAACTCTTGTAAATTCTGTGCAGCATTCAAAGATACTTTCAAGTCATCAGACTTCTTCTTAGTCTCTTGTTGTGCAGCTTGTTCATCAGCTCTTGCATGGTCTTCTGCTTGCTTTTGAGGGTTCTCAAGGTACTCTTTTAACTTTGCATTATATGTCTTTGAGGCATTGCCTAACTTGACAATATCATTCAGCTTAGTTGTAATATCCTCTTTCTCATCTGCACTAAGTACAGTTTCATCTACCTCATTAATTTCCTTGATAAGACCATCTACAAACTTAGGATTAGTTGCTAATGTATGAGCCAGTACCTTGTCATCCTGACCTCTAACCATATTAAGAGTGTTGATAGCACCTTCAATGGCTCTTACATTCTTATCTGTCTGTAAGTATCTCTCTGTTATATCTGCATGGGATTGACCTTCAAAGTCTCTGACTTGCTGATTGAATCTAAGGAATGAGTTTAAGTTACCTATTACATTACCAATAGCTGACTTTACCTCTCCAGACATAGCTGTTGCCCTTTCAGCCCAGTTGCCTATCTGAGACTTCATCCATGTCAATTCTTCAAGCTGGTCATCTGATAATTGCTGACCTGTCTTAATATCAAGCTCATCTTTTATCTTCAGATAATTGTTGATAGTGTTGGTCATTTCATCATGGTTCTGCTGCAACTTCTCTATCATCTCCTGTTTACCCTCTGGAGTAGCATACACAGGATTGCCATTCTTATCAACAAATGGACCTACCTTAGAACCATCTTCAAGAGTAGTTGTAGTATTCTCCACAATAGAGGCAAGGTTCTCATCTGATGTGTCAAAGGCTGCATCAATCAAGGTAGTAAGGTCTCCCATCTTGCCTGCATTATCAAACATAGCAATATCAGATACTAATTGAGCATGTTCTGCATTCTTAAAGTTGAACTCATCACCTTCCTCAGCAGCCCTATTCATATCATTCTGATACTTATTATGCCTGATAAGACCTTGATAGTAGTTCTTAAATTCAGGAGAATTTATCCTGCTATTCATGTAGTTAGCAATCTCATTTTCCCTTGCTATCTTCTCATTATAGTCTCTCCACTCATTTATAGCACCACCCTCAATAGTAATAGGAGATTGTAGTGAACCTGACTCACTCCTAACTCCTCTAAATCTTGGCATACCTAATGCACCTGTCAAAGAACCAATAAAGAACTCTTCCCATGCAGAGCCATCATTTACTGTCTCATTAATTCCCTCAGCAAATGATTTAGTCCAACTCAAAGTCTCTTGTGCAGCCTCTGGGTCAGTCTTTGACTTATAGAAGTTATTTACATCAGTAGAGTAGTAATTACCTGCTATCCTACTTGCAGCACCTTGTGCTATCTCCTCAGTACCTTCAGACAATGCACCTCTTGTTATTGCAGCAGTAGCACCTAATCTTGTAGTACCAGCAGTATATTCCCCTGCCTTACCTACTATATTAGTAGCCTTTCTTGCAGTCTTGAATCCATTAGCATATAACTTGCCAAACTGAATTATGTTAGATGCAGTAAGGATAGGTATATTCATAAGCAAGTCTGCATTACCCATCTTCAATCTGTCCTCACTTAGTTTGCCTAAAGCTGCATTATAAGACTCCTGTTCTTTCTTTATAGCATTCTGATATTCTATGTATGCAGGGTCTACCATTTGACCTTCTCTTGTTCTCACAAGAGTACCTTTAGTATCTTCATACCTATTCTGTATAGCTTGTACCCTATCTCTATAAGTATCATCAAGCTGTGCTTTATGAAGTTCAAACCAATCCTTACTATTGTTAAGTGCTTCAATTCTACCCTCATTTACTGCTGAGACAGTAGCACCTACAGCAGAATTAACTATTGCTGGAGCCTTTGAAGACTTGGCAATAGCACCAATAAGCTGAGGTAACTTAGTTGCTTTCAATCCAGCAGCAGTAACACCACCACTATAGAAAGCACCTACTGTGAAACCTAAGTTCTTGATAAACTTATCACCTAAGAAGTTAGCAGTGAAGATATTTTCATACCAAGGCTGCTCTTGTTCTGCCCTTGTATAATAGTTAGGCAATGCTTGCTCAGACCAATCATTAACAGACTGCATAGCCTTAGAGAAATCATTATCCCAAAGACCAGACCATCTGTCTTCACCTATTGCAGTACCAGCCCCAAATATTAAGCCTACAGTACCATCAAGAAAAGTAGTACCTGCAAGTATGGCACCCTTAGCAAGACCTGCTCCTATCTGTGCATACCAAGGTTGGTTTTCAGCTCTTATATCTTCTAACTCTTGAAACTGTGCCTCAGTTGCAGTAGGTTCATCAAACATACTTTCACCCCAAGGTGTAGCAGTTCTCTCTAAGGATGATTGTACCATCTGCTCACCATGTGCCCTTGCATCATACAGTGAAGTAGGAGCAGTATTTGCTCCTACATTCATACTGAATGACTTAAACTCTGGACTAAGGTTAGTGTATGGCTCTTGATTTGCTTTTTGCAAATCTCTAAAAGTCATTGGACCACTCTTAGTAATATCTATATCCTTTACTTTAGTTGCTTTTGCCATATTTTAATATCCATAAGGATTAAACTCTTGTTCTTTTGTCTTATTCTGTACTCCTAATTGAGAGTGGAATAAGTAGGCTTGTTGTATAGAATTAGCATATTGCTGCTGAGCATAAGTAATCTCATCTGGAGTAGCCTGATGTACATTACCTCTTGCATCAGTATATTTACCTGTACTAACTACATGTTGCCATTGATTTGCAGCAGTCATTGCCCTATCCCTATTCTGTTCATTAGTTGTATTGATACCAGCAGGCATTCTGTATCTTCTTACATTACCCTTATCATCTTGTATCATCACAGTAGTACCATAAGGACTGAACCTTGTAGCAGTTACCTTGTACTTATCACTCTTCAAGTCTTCCATAGTGATTTCCTCACCTGTATCCTTGAATTTCTTAGACTTGCTATCATAATCTACCTCTTTCAGGCTTAATCCTCTACCAGCAGTCATAATAGCATCCTTCATATCACCCTGCTGAGCACCTGCAATAGGATAGTCATACTCAGTAACCCTTGTAGCATCATACCTTGAAGTTCTCCCTGCTGAAGAATTAACATACCTGCTCCATACATTACCAAGATTACCAGGTTGCCATTTACCCTTTGTTACCTTATGAGCACCTATGCTGTCCATAAAGACTCTGAATGCTGATGGTGTCTCCCCCTTATGAGTATCAGCAACTCTAATAGTAGTGCCTTCAGGAGTAGTCATAACTTTTCCTGCTATTGTACCTTTATTCTTTCTATTATACTCTTTCCACCCTTCATAAGTCATCCTCATCTGACCATGACTATCTTTATAAAAGTACTTGGAGTATCTCTTCATATTCTCCTTATACCTTTTCTCATCCTTACTCAACTCTCTACTACTATATATATTCAAAGGATTGATAGCAAGATTATTCAGTTGAGCTTGTCTCTGCTCTGCTGCTTGTCTTGCAGCAGCTCTCTTTTCTGCTCTAATCTGCATAGCTTCTTGAGCAGCCATCTTAGCCCTCCAATTATCAAGAGTCTGGTATTGAGTCTCACCAACTGCACTCCATAGACCTTGCTTAGCATAGTCAATAGCCCTTGCAATAGTAGCTTGGTCTCCCCAGTTCCTAACACCACTTGAATTAATGGCATCTTCAACAATCCTTGTAAGCTGAGGAGCAGCATTAGGATTATCCTGTATAGCCTGTAATACTGCTTGAGAACTAAAGCCTTTCTGCATCATAGTCTCATAGTATGAGTTACCCAAGATGCTTCTCCACTTCCTTGGCTTCTCTTGCATTTCCTTAGCCAATGCAGATGCAGCACTTGCAGCCTGTGCAGTAATTAACTTACCTGAATATGACTCATAAGATAATTGAGGATTCCTTATATAATCATCAAGACTTGTAGTTGCAGCTCTTCTACTCAACATCAATGTTGGGTCTTGAAGGAGTGCTTGCTGCTGTTGCTCTGCTTGTTTCTGTCTTGTTGTATAGGCTTGCTCAATAGGTGTTATTTCTTTGCTATACCTTGCTCTCATATTGAGCATATCTCTTCTACTTGCAGCATTAAGTCCTTCTCTTGCTAACTGACCAGCTTGCTCTTCAAGGTCATTTGCATAGGTCTTATACATCTTGTAAGCATAAGGGTCAGTCTGTTCATTAGCCATCTCCTCCCATACACTTGCCTTAGTAGCGAGGTCTCCATACTGGTTCTCCAACTCTTGATGAGCCTGAGTAGCCATCAAGGTTGGAGCCAGCATCTCTTGGTAAGAGAATGGCTTGAATTGTGAATTTATTACTAAACTATAATTAGCCATATTACTTCTTCTTAATAGTTAAATAACCACCCTTAGCTTTCTTTTTCTTCTTAGCTTTGTTGGCAGCATCCCTTACTTCTTTCTTCTCTGCTTCACTAAGAGTTTCATATCCATTCTTATATGTAACATTACCCTTGCTGTCAATAGAGTAGTATAATGCAGGATTACTCATAATCATATTTCTGCTATACTCTTCTCTACCAATATCTCCAAGAGAATTAAAGAAGTTAGTAAGGTTAGCACTCATACTTGCACCTCTCCTTGCATCAACAGCATCTCTTACTGCCATAGCCTGTGCAACACCACTTAGCCTTGAACTTCTTGCCTTTAATGCAGCCTCTTGATTTGCCATTGCAGCCTTGAGTCCCATCTCAGCATTGGCTTGATTAGTACCTCTATTAAAGGTTTCAACAGCTTGTCTTTGTGTCAAGTTATACTCTTCAGCCTGCCTTGCAAGGTCTCCTAATCTACCTTGGGCATTATAGTCTACTGCAAGTAAGGCTGCATTCCTTGAAGGACTTGTAGTATTCATAATAGCCCTTCTTGTAGCACCTGCTTGTGCATTGAGTTTATTTAGATAGAAGTTTCTATCAAAAGGTTTATATTGTAAGTAGTTGCCTATTGGAGTATAACCTATTGGAGTGTAATTTCCTGCTTGGTTAGCTGCTTCAAGTATTGCATCTGCACTTGTATAGTCGGGTCTACTAAATAAGTTCTGACCTAATCCTATTGCAGCACCTATTACAGGAGCATATCTCAGGTCTGTAGCATCTAAATTACTAAGCAATCTTGATACAGCACTCTTTTTCTTCTCAGGGACTTTAATTGGGTTTTTATTATAGTCATCCAAAGAGGTGCCTACATCATATCCTGCTCTCTTAGCAGCAGCCCTTGTCATATATTTAGGAGTTTCCACAAATTCTCCATTAGGAGTGATTCCTACTCCATATTTATAAATGTCATAAGTATTCTTATTAGGGTCTGTATAAGCCATGTCTATAAAAGGATTATGACTGTAATTATCTTCTGTAGGTTCAAGGAAGAAATTTGCCCTTTTTAAATTATTACTCTTATTTCCCAGACCATCAAACAATGTACCCATCTTACCACCATGAGCATATTGTACTCCTTCTTGACCCTCTTGAGTCTGTTGCCTTACAGTCTCTTGGGCTTGTTGCAGTCTGGACATAGAACTTAGAAGTCCTCTCTTACTTATTGGGTCATTAGGTCTCTCCTTTGATTCATCACCTAACTTCTCTGCTATTGCAGCAAAAGAATGTCCATCATAAGACTTAGGGAGATTAAAACTCTCCAATAGACCACCATCAGCAAATAATCTGTTACTGAATACATAGTCATTGAATATAACCTCACCTTGCTCTACAAGATTTGGGCTTCCCTTAGCATCCATTCCCATAGGTACACCCTCCATTGGATTCTCCTCATGGGTTCCACCATTACCTACTATAATTTGTCCATTAGTAAAGTCAGCACCATGAGTATTTAAGTCTCCTCCAAAGCTGTGCCATTTAGCAGCATTTCTTGCAAAATTAGCCTTCTTCACCATAGCAGGAGAATAATTCTCTTTATTAGCTAATACCTGTGAAGCAAATGATTGCACAGACTTTCCATGCCTTTTAGCTGCTGCTGTGAAAGTTCCTCTCTTAGAGGGTTTGATATGTATTTTGCCTCCCTTAGCAAAGGTATTCAACTCTGGAGATTCAAATGAGTTAGGTAATGAGGTTAATCTGCCTTTATTTGCAGCATTAAGAGCCTTAATACCTAAGTTCTCCTTAGCTAATTCATAGCCTATTGCTCCACTTCCATAGCCTTCCCATATACCAAGAGGTCCTCCAAAGGCTGCAAAGTTTGCCATAGCATTAAGGTCTGACTGAGTATCTGCTGCCTCTGTTGCATTTTCAAATGCAGACAAGGCTCTCTCTCTTGCAATACCCTGTTGTTTTTTAAGTGCTCTATACTTTTTCTTAGCTTTACTGCTAAATAGACCATCCTTACCAATATCTGACTTGGAGAAGTCTGCTCCAAAATCTTGATTAGCCCATTGGTCTTCTATAGAATCAGCACTGCTGTTATCTACCATAACAGTATTCATAGCCTTGTTGGTTCCTTCAACCTCAGCAATCTTCTCCTTATTTAACTTGGAGCCAAACATCCTGTTTGTAAGACCTCCAATAATACCAGTACCAGCAGATATGATGCCTCCAAGTACAGGATTAACTGCACTTACTGCACCACCTATAGTGCCACCAATATTACTGATTGCACTACCTGCACCTGATTCAAGACCTCCACTAATAGCACCACCTGCAATATTACCCACTGCACTGCCTATGCCACTTGCTAAGCCTCCTTTCAGCATACCAGCAACATTACCTCCACTGAAAGTGCCTTTCAAGTCAAAAGGCTTAGTTCCACCTAAAGCATTCTTGAAATCACCACCCCAATTATAGTAATGAGGGTTGTATGTAAATGGTCTATTAGACCTTCTCATAATTTTTCTTTTAGCCATATCATACTAATTTGTTTGCAAAGATAAACAAAATATTTGAATTACACAAGGATATTATCCAAAAAGTAAAGGGAAGATAAGTAATAAACTTACCTTCCCCCTATTATTACTCAAAGTAATGTACAATCATATCATGCAATACAGTCTTATTTACATTTTCTTCTTCCATAGACAGCTTAATATATAACCAAGGATTCCTCATTCTATCCCTACCTTTCTTAGTAGAACCAATAGCACTGGCTCTTGGTATATTAGCTCTCCAGATTCTAAACTTCTTCTTTAGGTCAGAAGGTCTTCCTAAGATGTTATTTAGAGTAGAAGTACCTTGTTGATATTCATTCCATACAGTTAAAGTATCAAATGTTGTATTGAGTAGGTTATCACTCTTATCCCAACTATCTGACCTAAACTCAAGGTTATTGAATATCTTATCTACAGGCATATCTGGGTTAGCTATTACAGTAGTATAGAATGGTTGATATACTCCGAAGAACATATTATAGTCACCCTCATTATGTAGCCAAGGTCTGTATAGTGTACCTGTACCTTCAACATTAAAGGCAATTCCCCTGTCTTCAAGGTTAGTGAAATAAGGCATCTTCTCATAACTATAGAATGAGCTGAACTGACCTAATGGCTCAGAGAATGCTAAACACTCATCTTTACTAATGAAGAATACATCACCATTAACCTTGTCATAGTAGGTAACAAATCCATCAAAGTCTACTGGGTTCCATATATCTATACTATCAGAAGCTCTGTTAATCCAAGAGTGGAAACCTAATCTATCTGATAGATTATCCAATTGACCATTGAATAAGAATATACCTTTTGTGATGTCATCTATAAAGTAAATACCATTAGATGTTTCACACATAGACCATTTGTTAGTACATCCTATTCTATCAGAGATATATCTCTTACCATTAACCTTTCCACTATTTGCAATCTCAATAGGAACTCCGTCAGTAGAAGAAATCTGCATATTCTCATTATACAGGATTTGGCTAATACCTCTATCTTGGAAGGCAAATATATTGTTATTGAACCTTCTCAATGCCCTTACAGTACCCTTGTCACCATCAAGGTCAAGGGCAGAAGCAAGAGTAATGTTAGTCCAAGTATCTACCAACTCTCCAGCAGTCTTAGTTTTAGTCCAAGTGATTGAATTATGGAAGTTATCCAAGTTCAATTTGTTTGGATTAATTGTCCTATAGTTGAAGAAGTTATTAGGCTGAGAATATACATCATTCATCAAGTTAAAGTTCTCAGGGGTAATTGAGGAGTTACTTGTTTGACCTCTGTTCCTGTCATACCTACCATCAATGTTCACTCTTGTTTCACACATGAATGATACAATATCAGTCACTGCATTCTGGTCTTCAAGAGTAAAAGGATAAGTCTTAATATGGTCATATCTTTGGAAATAGGTATCACCTTCTTCCCATTTGATAGTAATACTACTCTTGACTCCATTATTAGTATCTACAAGAGAAATTGGGTCTCCACAAGGCAGCCATGTATTATTCTCAAAGGCTTCTTCTGTCTGACCACCAAACCTGTTCTGTACATTGTCATTATACAATTCTCCTAACCATAGCCATCCATGCTGAATACTTGATACATCAGATATAGGACCTCTTGGGGCACCAGCAATAATAGTGTCTTGTGATACACTCTTGGCACTTCCTGACCTATCCCAATACATATGCTGACCACTTGGAGCACCTGAGTCCTGTGCATTTACAAACCAGGTATCATTATACTCACCATCCTTAATATTAGGTAATATTCTTTGAGCACCTGATGTAGTATAGTTCAAGGCTAACACAGCATGAGGAGTAGATTTATACTTAATCCTAACAGGGTCAGTACCTGTAATTTGGTCAGTAAATCTACTATCTATCTGCATATAACCACTACTAAACAGGGTATGTGCATTAGTCTCTGCACTTTGAACTCCAGTAGTCATAATAGGATAGCCATCCTTTTTATCACCAATTCTTGAGATAGTAAGAAGCTTATCTACATTGCCATAGTAGTTAATATCTGTAAGACCTGAGTTTTCTTGTGCAGGTAATCTAACAAGTGATACCTCATTAGAGTCAAATACTGCAACTCCTGATATACCAGTTCTTGTGCTACTACCACTTTCATAAGCATTCCATATATTACCTGAATCCAAGTAGACTGACTTATATGAATACCTCATATTAGACATTTTCTTCTTGTCAAGCATAGCAGACCTATAGCCATCAGTAGCATACTTGGTGTTATTCAGTGAACCATTCCTATGCCAAGGGTATACAACAAATCCTGTGGTAAGATGCTTGGTATTACCAGTATCTTTCTTATAAGCAGTTAATTCATCAAACCAAAAGGCACCAGAGATTAATCCTCTCCATCCAAAATGAGAATCACCAAGATGTACTCCAAGCCCAGCATAACTAAAATCATTTTCTGCACCAATAGGTTCCTTGTAGAATCCAGCAGGCAACTCTGAACTATCATAGAAGTTATTAACAGGAGTGGAAGTCTGAATATCAATATCTGAGGCAAATGCAGTTAGAGGAACCATACCTACTATCCTTAACTTCAATCCTGATGTATCAATACTTCTTACTTCATTATCAAACTCTATGTCAGGAGAGTGGAAAGTAAGTATTGATTGGTCAATGTAGTAATTCTCTGCATTGTTAGATACCCAACTTGCAACATCTGAATCAGTTGCAGTATCATCAACATAGGGACCAGAAGGTGGATTCCAAATACATTGAATTTCTGCATTTCTATTACTATTGCCTGGGATAGGTCTATTATGTCTAAACTCAGCCCAAGCTCCCTTATTAACTATATCAATATTGTATTGTTTCTCTTCTGAAGTAACTATAGTCCTATTATTAGACATAATACCTGCCCTTGAATATGCAGATGGATTTCCTAAGAATTGTCCTAATCCTATCCAATCTCCACCCCAAGCACCTTCATTATTTTGATTATAATGGAAGGCTTTATATTCATCAAATGGTGCATTAGGTCTCGTAAACCAAGATGACTGTGCAAATGGTGAATTACCAAATCTATCAGATATATTATACACAGTAGGACATAATATACCCTGACATACAGCCTCTCTATCATTAATAGTAGGATATACTACAACAGGTCTTATCCTAACATACCCATTATCAAGGAGTCTATTAATAATAGTACTATCATCCAATGTGAACTCTGCTACAGGCAGACCAATGTTATTAGAACTATAGAAAGTGGTATCTATGTGTACAGTATTTCTAACATCATTAATCCATATAGGCTCAGACCATTTACCTGTATAATGCTGTGCTTGAATACCAAACCTATAATATTCAAGATACTTGAATGTCTTAAACTGATAAGAGTTCATCTTGAGTTGGTTACTATAAGGATAATAGCCCTTGGCTTCTGGAGAACTTATACTCTTATTATAGGTAGAGAAGGTAATGCTCTTACCTTTGAAGTAACTTCTAATAGTAGAGTCAAGAGTTTTCCTCTTTGTCTCAATGTCTCCAAGGAACAGAGTATTATCCTTTTGAGTCATTGTGCCAAATACTACTTCCTCACCTCCAATATATAATAATTCAGTAGGGTCTACTGAATCTCCTGATGAACCATTGTCAGTGTAAGTGACTTTAGCTATATTAATAGGAGGAGCCAAGTCTACAACTCTCCTAACATCTGGAGTTGCATTTATGCTTGTTCTATGTATTGAGTAGATTCTAATATAATCAAATCTTCTATCAACATTAACAACTTCTATATTAAAGCTATTGCTTACCTTATCCTCAGGACTTGCACCTCTATTATTGTATGATATGTAATAAAGTGGAGAAGTATAGAAGATATTACTCTCCTGACCATACTTGTTAAAGTAGGTAAAGGCATACTGTATAACTCCAGGAGCAAAACTACCATTAGCTACAATATTCCTTTCAATAGTGATTTCCTCATTCAGACTAAGTGTCCTCACAAAGTTGAATGAATCAGTATTCCATTTGCTTACTACATCAGATGCAGCAGCTATGTTAATTACTCTTGGCTGATTTAGACCATCAGTCCAATACACTTTTCTAATGTCAGCATTCTCATAGAATGAGATAGTTTCTATAGGGTGTTTATAATTGAATCCTAAATTTCCTCTAAATAATCTCTTTCCAGTTAATACACCATTATTGAACCACAACTTATAAATTCTGTCATCTAACATAGAGTCTACATCTATGTTTAGCTTGTACGGACAATCTATAAATGTAATGTCCTTGACAGAACTTAGGTCAGGAGTAATATCATTTGCAGTATCTTCCCTAGCAGTAAGGTCAGTAATAAGAACATCACAAGGGAATATGTCAGGTGCCTCAAATATATTAGGAGTTATATCTGCTAACCTGTAATCATCATCTCCAGCAGCAAAGATAATAAGCTCATTATTAACTAAAGCTTGTCCAATAGGAATACCTTTAATGTGGTCTCCTACACCTGCTATACCTGACTTCTTATTACCTTTCTCATTTATCAAACTAAGCAGAGTACTCTCATCAGTTGGCATCACCCTAACATTCTTATTTTCATAAGAATATTCAGGGTTAAATGCAGAAGCTGATAAGTCCCTCTGCATTCCTTTTGTTTTGAATTGTATTATCTTCTGCATAGTTATTGTAGTTTAATGTATTCCTTATTACCAAGAGATGAGAATCCATTATTAAACTCACTTGTCCTTTGTATAAGTGTGTTCCACATTCTTGATATACTTTCCATCTCAGATTGTGATGGGATGGTAAATTCACTCTGCAATTGACCAGCCAGCCAAGCATATTGTTGCTGAGTATTCTGTAGTACAGCAGGTGCAATCTTACCCATATCAAACAGAATGGTAAATGCCTCTCTCTTTATATATGCCTCAAGTGTCTTCAGGAATACAGGATTATCAATAAGTAGTGGAAATCCATCCTTATCTACTGGGATTGCCTTATAGGACACTGATACATCTCCTGTCTTAAAGGATACATATAGTACTTGTCCTTGTGTTTTGAAGGACAATTCTTGTGGTATCTTGTAACCAGCATTTCTATCATAGTGCTCTCTTGGCATGAAATTATCAGTCATACTTCTAAGGCATACACCAGTCTTACATTCCTTAATCTGATTAATCTGAATACAATTACAGGGTAGCCTTCCCCTAAAATCCTCTATATGTATTGTTTCTTCTCTGTCTTCAAAAAGTTTAGGCATTCCAAACACTCCCAAGAAATCAATAGTATGCTGAACAGCCTGTTCAAGTGTGACATCTTGCAACAATGGATGCCTAAGTATTCTTGATAGTACCTCTTTTACACTGACATAATTATATTCCTTTACCATAATATCTCCATATAAAGTTTCCTGCTCTTTTTACTTTTCCCTTACAACATCTAAGTATAGCACCCCTACTAACAGAGGTGAATTTCTCAGCTTCATTAGCAGAAGAAAATGACCTAAGATATTCTCCTTCTAAAGTGAATTGAGATACCTTTGACTTCTTATAATCTACAGCTTTGCTTATCTTGTCTCTAAATTCCTGTGATTTATAAGAAGCTATATTTCTGAGGTGACTTTCTCTTATCTTGTTTCTTGCTTCCTCACTACAGACATGAGTTCTGCCTTTTTGAAGAATTTGATATTTTACTCCTTGTTTCTTTAGAGGGATTATATCCTAAATAACCATCACCACCATTAGTCATGTTATAAGATATACCTAAACTTTTATAATGCCTAATAAGTTCTATTTCAAGACTCTTAGCTCTTTTCTCCTCTAAGTCAGTAAACAATATTTCATGTTTTATATTATCCCAACCATACTTTAATATAGCATTATAAAAATATATGCAAGTCTTATATCCTCTACCACCATTCCACCTCTTGTTTACAGATTTGGAGGTAATCCCAATATATACTTTACCTGAAGGTGAAGTATGCCTATATAATATCCATCTTTTCATATCTTGAAAGCATCTATCTTTCCTTCTTTTATTCTTTGTTTTAATCTCTTCTTCAGTTCTCTATTGACATTAAATTCATAGAAGACCTGATTATTATAGTCTGCTAACTGCTTATTATAGTAGACCTTAAAGATTTCTTTTTCCTCCACTTTAACCAGTGTTTTTTCCTTATAGGCTTCCTCATCTTCATACCATAATTTAAGAGTTTTATTCCAGTCTATAGGTAGATTAGTCTTGACTTTTTCTCCATCAAGACTAACTCTCACATCATATTTCCTTAGCTCTATTCTACCCATTCTATGTGGTAACTTAATATCATTACCATGAAGGAAACTATCAGCTAAGTAATCATTGACTTTCCTTATAATGCTATAGAACTCATGTTCTGTAAGACATCTTCCTATATTAAGCCAACTATTCTTTCTTATCCACTTATAGGCTGAGTAAACCCCAATTGAGTTAGTAACTTTATGTTTTCTTGGGCTACTTAGATGCTGAACCTCGGACTTAAATTCTTCATAAGTCATACTTCACCTCCCAACTTTTAATATTACTTCTCTTATTGTTAAGCACATCTAATATATGAGCATTAGAAGATACACCAAGAAATTTAGCAAACTTGTAGGAGGAAGAAAACTTTAGCACTTGTCCAGTATTACTATTAGTGCAAATTATTGGTTTAGCCTTCTTTCTTAAAGAGCTGTTTAGATTTATCAAGTTCAAGTCTTTATTATATTCATACCTGAATTGATAATCACCACAAGTCTTCCTTTTCATATTAGCTGCCATTCCAATATTTCTTCTATCTAAACCATAATAATCAGCAGCTTCATTGCAAGAACTAAAAGCATTAATTAATATACCATGTAGATTATATACATAAATTTTCTTATTATTAGATTTATCTCTATATCTACCTTCTCCACCTCCAGATATATTACATAAGCATCCTGAATTGTCTATAATTCTGCCATAAGTAGATATAAGTTCTATTTCTTTACTCTTGCACTCTTCTTCTGTTAAGTTATCATACAGAATTTTAACTATTCTACCATGCTTATTAAAACATCTTAGCCACAGATAATTTCTTGACCATGATGAACATTGATATGCTCTTGCATAAATCTGACTATGAAAAGCTCCTTTCCCCCTCTTCCCAATACCTATATAAAATAGCTCATTTGTGTCAGACTTATAATGCCCATACACGAAGTAACATTTATCTTTCTCTTCTTGACAAGACTCCATAACTCACTATTTAGATGCTACTTCTGACAACTCATCCTTTGCATCATTGGATTCATCCTTAGGTCTGTACTCAGCACCTAATAACTCCTTGATTACAAGTTCAATCATAGGGGGTATAAGAGCATCCTCAATAGGGAAAGTCTTATCTAATACATCACATACTGTATCACCACTCTCATCAGGACATTGCAACTCTGATGCAGCCTGTGGGTCTTCAAATATACCTGTCATTCTTGCTTTTTCAAGATACAAGTACTGCGGATTGAAAGACTTAAAATACAGGTAATTATCTGGACCAATGGAAGCATAAATGATATTTTTCAGATACTTATTATATCCCACATATCTCATCCTTTCCCTGCTTACATAGGTAATCTCTCCCTGATAATAATCAACTGGATACACCATAGGATTGCCTATCTTCATTAGGAAAGGAATCTTTTCCTTGCTTCTTAGATAAGAACCACCTTCACAAGGCTCACCTGATATAGCAGGTACCTCAATTAAATCCAAGCATATAGTTTGATAGTTACTCTCAGGTATCTGCTTCTTTACATCTGAGTATCTCTGTTTCAATAGAAATGTCCTATACTTACCAAGTAGGAACATTACATGCTCCTCTGTGTACAAGGCATCATCTGAGTACAGTTTCAACTCATCAAGTACCATGTAGGTTAATTCTTTATATGTACTCATAATTTTATTTATTAGCTATAACTAAAAATCCCTGCAAATATAAGCATAATTTCTTATATCTGCAAGGACTTTACTATTTTTATGTCAGAAGTATTAATGTAATAATTATACTGACTTGCCTATACAAGAGATTGAAGTGTTTGCTATATACTCTGGATAAGGCATTAAACAGGTAGAACCATATAGGCAATATAAGGCATTGTCTATGATTCTATACTCTTCTTCTGTTATAAAGGACTTACAATCACTCCCAAGTAAATCATATATGAATATCAGCACTAATAACTTATCTACTTCTGAATAACTCATATATCCTAACTTTGACAGGACATTGAAATATCTTGTAAGTGATTCATTAAGTACCTTGTCCATAGCATCCACAATTAGAAGTTATCACTGAATCCTTTATTCCCATAAAGAATTTCTTCCAATACTTTATAGCTTCAGTATAATGACCTGTCTTTATAGCAAGTTCAAATGCCTTGTATTGAAGTATGTAGTTAATGAAATTCTTAGGAATAGAGCAAGTATCTCCCAATTCTTTGATGTAACTAAAGGCATGTTGGTACAGAGGATAAAGGTTAGATACAACTCCTAATGTAGTAATGTTATCCATCCCACAAGGAGTATTTGCAGCAGGAGTGCCCTTAGTCCTAATATACACAAAGAAAAGATTGTCATTAAGAGTTGGTAATAGGTCTCCTGTTCCCAGTTCTAATCTGACTGACTTAGTATTTCCTTCTATAACTTCTGTATATACAACTTTACTACTTGGACCAGACTCAACAAAGGTATCTTGAGTATCTATCTGTACAGTATCAAGATATACATTTGTATAATACTCTAAGTCCTTGACAGATACATCTATAATCAGCTTCTGCCCATCAGGGGTTATCCTTAATTCATTGAATTGTACCATAATAATGCTTTATATAAAACAAAAGGGAGGCTATTTGCCTCCCCTTATAACCTTTTCACTATCTTAGGATATAGTTGCAATAGTGAGACCAGTTGCAGTATTGAAAGCTGTAACAATCTTATTAAATTCTGTCTTATCAGAACATACAATAGTTATATCCTTCTCAGACTTTTGAACTGACTCATTGTTACCAACATAAGCATAGTGAATATCAAATGTGTAATATGTCTTTGTTGGGTCTACAAGGTAAGTAGTAACAATATTATGAGGGAATCCAACTCCTCTATAAATATCACCTCTTTCACCCATGCAGAAGTACTCAAGGTCAGCAATCTTCTTACCATTACCAATAGTACCATTTGTACTCTCAGTTACAGTAGCCCAGATTCTTTCATCACCATTTACCATTACAGCAACTGGCTGTACTGTAAAGTACACAGGAGTCTGTGCCATAACACCTAATCTCCAAGGCTGCTCTACCTCAGTAATTCTGATACTATCAATATCAGTTACAAGGGTATCTGTTGCATAGTATGGGTTAGTAGTATTACTCTTACCATTATCCTTAGTAGTAGGAGTTACAACCATGTAACCATCAGAGTCAAATCCTCCCTTATCTGTAGTTCCAGCACTATGTACCTCAACCTTAATCAGAGGTACTACCTCTCTACTGAAGTTCTTAGCAATTGATAATGCAAGAACCTTATAGAACTCATCTGCATCCATACCAGCATAGGCATGAACCATACCATACTTGAAGTACTGGTCTTCATCTGACGTTCCTACATATTGTCTGAATGCAATTCTTAGGATGTAATCCTGTCCAGCTACAGGAGCACCTGAATTTACCTCACTATCAAGAGTTACTGTAACTGCCTTCAACTCATGTGCCATATCATCAGCATCAGTAGCCTTAGCATAAAGGATATTCTTGATGTCAATTAGGTCACTTCTCACCAAGTTGTCAGCACTCTTATATTCAAAGTACAGATGATTCTTTGCAGTATCATTCTTTACTGCAATAGAGCCAGCAGCATCTGATGCAAGTACATGAGGAGTCTTCAGTGCTTTTGCTACATAAAGCTGTCTTACTTGATTTGTACTAAATGTTGCCATTTTAATTTAATATTAAATTATACAATAGTTTTATTCTTTTCCTGTATTTGGAACCCTACTTATGATGGCAAGTTTTACTGCTCTCTCAAGTATAGCTCTATGTATTACAGGGTTCAATTCACATTCTGTTTTTACACTTATGCCATTGATTGACAGGTTATCTGTCAAATCAGTTAATATAATGGGAGCAGGTCTTGAAAGGTATCTAACAAGATAACTCTCCACATTATACTTTGATACTATCTCCACTACCTTACCACTCAAATCAAGCCTTAAAGCTCTTCTCTCATTAGTACCTCTGAAAGGGTTTTTCCTTATCCTATGGTACTCATCTTGAGTAATTGGTATTACAGAGATGTCTTCACCACTCATACATCCTAATCCATCATCCTTCAAATTAACTGATTCATAAGTTATGAACCACAAGTCATCAGGTAATTCAAAGAATACAGAGGATTTGGACAGTCCTGTATATCCTACTTTCTTGTCAGTAGTTGTGTAAGTCTTTATTAGGTCACTCAAGTATCTTCTGATTTCCTCAGTCCTCTCAAATGAGTCTCCAAATGGATTCTTACCATTATACATGCCTATCACTATCTCTTCTTGAGCATTAGTGAGAAATACAGATTTCTCATATTCATCAAGTTCAATAGTGCTTGGTGTCTTTCCAAATGCCTCTATGGTAGAATAGCTATTCAGTAAGGTGTCAAACTCATTAGAAAATTCTTCAGTTGTCATTATTCACTTCTTTGACCAAGTTCTACACTACTCTTCAAGTCTCCTGTATAAGCAGACTTTGCAAGTTCTACTGCTCTTTGAAGAATCTCTGGATGAAGAATAGGGTCTAATTCACATTCACTAATAGAAGTCTCCCCATCAATACTTACATTAGAATAAGTTTCATCTAAATTAGTAAGTATTATAGGTCTAGGTCTTTTGATATATCTAATTTTATATTCAGATAATTCTCCACCAACTACTATTAATTCTGCTATACCACTATTACTATATTGCAATAATCTCCATCCTTGATTCTTTAATGGGCATTTATAAGGTTTAGACATTAATCTATTGTACTCATCAAAACTAATAGGTACTATAGACAAATACCTAGATGTAGAACCTAATGTTAATTTAGCTGTCTCATTAACTATAAATAAGATGTCAGTAGGTATAGTATATAACTTACTCCTATTATCCATCTTTATATATGAGGAGTCGGAGGATATTATAGTAGGCTCTGAAACTCTGATAAGTGATGAAAAGTCTATCTGCCTCTTGGGACTACTATCAAATCCTTCTTGATACTTATTACCTTTAGGATTAAAATAGTTCTTTAGTATTTCATTTTGTGCCTTAGTTAATAAGACTGACTTTTCATACTCATCAAGACCTGGAGCCTGATCACTCATTATGTTATTATACAGAACATCAAACTCATTAGAAAATTCCTGTGTTGTCATACTCTTTTTCTCTTCTACTTCAGCTTAGCTTCCAAAGCAAACTTAACTTCTTGATGCTTAGGAGAGTTTAAGTATTTAGCCGCTACATTCAATGTAGGCTCCTCATTAGCCTCACAAAGTGGAGTATTATCCTTTCTCAAGTATAAGTAATTACCCCTGTTAGAAATCAGACCTGCTTCTATAGCTCTCTTAATAAGAACCTTTGTAGAAAGCATTGGGTCAGTAATAACCTTCAAGAATATCTTGCTATCAGCCTGTATTAAGCTATTAACCTTAGTCTGCAAGAACTCAAGTTTAGCAGTCTGTGATGTAGGTCTACCATCAATAGTCTCAACAATAACTCTTAATGTATCAATATCATCCTCAATCTTACCAAACTCCTTATAGCACATCATTGTAGTGCTCATGTTATTCTTAGCAACCTTAGTCTCTTCACCCTCAGAAATGATAACAAACTGATAAGTAGCCTTAGGAGTATCTTGCAATGCTTGCAGTGAAGGAGCAATATAATCTTTGTTAGCTAATAGTATCTTATATCTGATATAATCCTCTGGGTCAGATAGATTGAAGTAGTTATCCTGCTTTGTCAATCTTACCTTATTAATACCATTTTCATTGGAATCATCCCAGAAATTATCTACCTTCTTATAGATACTTAGTGCATTATATTCAAGACCCATTATTTCCTCAAGAAATTCCTTTTCCTTGTCTGTAAGGACATTAACAAACATACCTGAAGATAATCTTGGTGCTACAAATGTTCTAACTGCACCTTCTGCCATACCTCCTGACAATACATGCTTAGGGTTATTACCCCACATACCTGTCAGCTTAGGTACATGTCTTACAATAATTCTCTCATTTTTCAGACAACTAACTAAGGCATCATCAGATACTTCTACTTTCTTTTGTGTCTTCTTAGGGCTTTTTACAATAACCTCTTCTTTTGGTACTTCCTGTAGTGGAGTTTCTGTATTGTCTATATCAAAGTCAGGTACAGTATAGTCCACCTTCTCTTCCATTTTCTTTTCTGCCATATCTTCTCCTTAACTTATTGAAATAAAATAAGGGGAGGGAAGATTACCTTTCCTCCCCTTTTATCATTAGCCCTGTAGAATTGCAGGGATTAGTGACATAGTTCTTGTTGGGTCAAGAACACAGATACCAAGAGTAGCCATTCTGTGAATTATAGCAGAATCCTCATCAAATGACATATAAGGATTACCCTTTTGACCTGTGAATGGGTTTCTTAGACCCCATTGATAACCTCTATACTCATTGTCACCCTTAATCTTACACTTAAAGATATTAGGTTGGTCCATCGTACCAATGTACATAATATCATATCTGTAAGAGAATGCAACACCTCCATTTGGATGGAGTATCTTATTTCTTACTGGGTCATCATAGAATGGGTCTACATCAATCTTAACCCTAACACCATTAGGAGCCTTGTACTCAACAAATTGGAAACCAGCACTCAATGAGTTTTGGTGCAACTTAGATTGAGTCTTTTGAATAACACCAATAGAGCTGTTGTCAAGAACAAACTGTGTCCAACCTGATACTGTCTTTAGTACTTCCTTATGGAATTGGATAGCACCTCTTTCACCAGTCTTAATCAAGAAGTATCTGTCTCCAAAGTCTAACTTAGAAGCAGAAAGCTCATATAGAGCATCTTCAAGAAGCTTCAAGCTAAATGTGTTGTAATACATAGTATTAGCAACTTCCATTTGCTCAAATAGACCAGCACCTGTCTTAATAACATTGCCAGACTTACCAAAGTTCATGTACTCACCATTGGCATTTCTGTTACTTCTACCAAATGCAAGTGCATTGTTCTTGTACTCAGAGAATTGCTGCTCTACTTCCCAGTCTACATTGTGCATCCACATTGTAGCAACTGACTTAGTATATCTACCCTCAGTTTCCTTAACAATAGGAATACCTACAGCCAGCTTCTTATTCAACATAGAGCCTGGAACCTTGTGTTGGATTCTTACTACAGACCATTCATTTCTCATAGAAACAGGGCTTGTAAATCTTACATCACCAACCTTTCTTGAAAGTTCCTTCTCAACAAATGCAGCCTCAACTGAGAATCTCTCACCTGCAAGCAATCTTTCAGCAGGAACACCTGCTGTATTACCACCAGCAAGCTCTACCTTATACACTGCATTAGTACCCTCCATTCTTGGGTCTCCAAGTATTCTGAACTGATAGATTTCATTCAGATTACCTACAATGTACTCACCATCAGCAAACCAATCCTCAGGGAATACTAAATAGAAAGGAGCAGTGCCTACTCCAACCATACCACTGGCATCTGTAACAACAGTACCATTTTCATCTCTTGCCTCTACAAGAGGAATGTTTCTCCTTGAAGAACCAATAACATCCCAGTAGTACTCATTATCATCCTCAAACTCTTTTGTTGGGAATTGATTTAGGAATGTGTCAAGTGTCTTTCCTCTGTAATAAGCCAACAGTTGCACCATTAGGTTTGTAGCCTTCTGTGGAGCTAACTGAAAGATAGAACCAAGGTGGTTTTCCTTAGTAAGACCCTTCCAGTGTTGGAAGCCTACCATTTGAAACTTACCTAATTTTCCAGCCATCGTAAATAAATTTATAAATTAATAATTAGCTCAATTACTATAGTCTTAGACATCTAGGTTCCATCCCTTTCCTATGAAAGATTCAGGGTCCTCATCAACTCCACTCACAAACTTTAGATTACCATCTGAGGTTCTTGCTGTATTGTTGAGAGTATGTTCCAGCTCTCTAAGACCTTTCTTTACTTCTTTCTTTACTTTACCTTTCACCAAACCATCAAGGTTCTTAAAGCCATCAGTTAGTGTGAAAAGTAACCCAATGTTCTTTAGGAAGTCTGTCCTGTTCTCCATCTCATACTTTTGGATAGCAGTAAAGTACTCTCCTGTCTCTGGGTCTTTATACACAGGCTTAGCTATATTATCATAAATCTTCTGTCTTGTAGATTTATCCACTGATAAATCCCCAAATACATCCTTGTCATTAAGGATTGAGGATTTAAGCTTTTCAGCCTGGTCCTTTCTTTCTCTCTCTTCCTCTTCTGCTTCTGACTTAGCATCATTAACAAGCTCATCATACTTATCTCTGAAGAAGTCAATATTACTTTTCAAAGCCTCTTTTGCATCATCAATATCAGTACCAGCATTGAAAGACTTCTGTACTTCTCTTGTAGCTCTTTCCTTACTATAACCTCTATTGATAAAGTCTTGATAAATTAGGTCTTTTCTAAGTTTCTCTCCCTTATCACCTTCATCAGAGATATTCTCCTCCTTAATAGAATCAAGGAAGTTTATAGTATTCTCATACTTTTTAATCTCTGTAGGTTCAACTCCAGCATTCAAGGCTTCATCAATTCTTTTCTGTCTTTCATCAAGACCTGCCTTTATCTGTTGGTCAATCAAATCTCTAAAGTCTTCAGGGTCTTTAACCTTAGATAAGCCCTCATCATCAAGGTCTGGGAAGATACCTTCCTCTTTCAAGGCTTTGGCAATGGAAGAGTAGAAGTTTTTGGGAGAAGTGCCATCCCCTTTAGGAGTGGTATCTTCCTTTTCCTCTGTATTTTCTTTTCCACTACCTACGCTCTCTGGTGTATCAGTAAACAAGTTATCTACATCAACAACCTCAGTAGTTTCTTCTTTATCCTTACTTGGCTCCTCCTCTTTCTTGGGAGGTTCCTCATTTACAGGTGGGGTACCCTGTGTCTCATCATCTTCTACAAACAGATTCTCAATCTCCTCTGCTCCTAAGATGTTATCTAAGCTAAGTTCTTCTTCCATACTCTTCTACCTTTTTGTTCTTAAAACAGTGCAAAGGTACGTAAAGTTTTGCATATCTACAACATGGTAAATAAATTGTTTTTACTTGTATAAGTAAAATACTTGCAATATAGGCAAAAAGAAAGGGTAAGATTACCTCTTACCCTTATCTTATTAGTATTCTCCAAGATATTCTACTACTTTGTTTTCAGCTTTGCAATCTGCATCCTTAAACCAGAATACAATAGCAGATTCAACTATTTTCTGTTCTATACCATCACCAAACCAGTTCTTAAACAGTTCTGCATAGTCATGGTACTGAGAGTTGATTGCAACATATACATCAGCAACTGTAGCAGATGACATCTCTTCTACCATAACCATAGCCATAGTAGCCATCAGTAGGAACTTCCTTTACCTTTTCTACTTGCTTCTCAATTATTTCCATAGTAGCAATTTTTGAAATTAGTTATTGTTTTATCTCTCTTATTGTAAGCTTACAGGGAACAAAGTTAAACAAAAAGAGGGATAATACCTAACAGTACTATCCCTCTTTATAACTTGCTAATTATCAGTCAATTAAATTAGCATTGTGTTACTAAACCAATACCCAAATAAAATTATCAAAGATTCTACTATTACTATTATACAATATAGAGTCTAATCTGCCTCTTTTATATCCATTTTTCTCACAGGCTTCCCTCACCCCATTGTATCTACCTACTTCTATTCCTTCCAAGGTTAATTTTAAGACAACCCTAAAGTTAGAAACTTTCCCCTTTTCATTTCTTCTGTCTATTCCCTTATTGCTATAAGAAGTATTGTAACTGTAATCACACCATTCAAGGTTAGATGCTACAAAATTATTCTTATCCTCATCTTTATGATTTACTATGGGATAATTGTTAGGATTAGGGATAAAAGCCTCAGCTACTAACCTATGGACAAATTTCATCACTAACTTTCCATTGACTTGCAGTCCTATTCTTGGATAGCCTCCATTTGAGTATGTAGGTCTCTTTATAAAACTTCTTCTATGCACAGTTCTACCATCAGAGTATTTTATAATTCTATCCTTGCTTTTTACTCTACCTAAGTTACTAACTTGATACAATCCCTCATACCCTACCACTAACAGGTATTCCTATATACAAATCTATTATATTTAGTATCCAAGTTATAGTAGTATAATGTATAAACATCCTGTGATATTCACAAAACTTAAATACATAAGATGTAATATACAAGAATAGTAATGTTATAAAAGATACACTACCAATATAACTTAGTATTACTGTGTTAATATCAAAATAAGATAGAGTTGTATTTAGTAAACTAAGTAATGCGTAAATCATAGGTATTACTTTTACTCAATATAACTCTATCTTGTACAATAATTTATTCATTACTTTTTCATTTTGCCACCACAAGCATATCTTCTCTTAGTCTTAGTGACACCAGCTTTAGCTGTCATGGGCTTTGCTCTACCTGTTCTTCTTGCCATAATTATTTCCCTTTCTTACCTTTACCTTTTCCTTTACAACCACATTTCTTTGCCATAATCATAAAATTTTAATGGTTATTTTTTCACCTTTATCATGCTTGTCTTTAAGGAGTTTGTATAACTCTTTGAAGGTTTCTCTGCTGTTTATTACTTGACCCTTAACTTTATTGACACCTACTAATAGGCATCCTGCTGAGTCTTTGTCAGTATTACCAGCATGAATAAGTATGCCTTCAAATCCCTTTACATTAAGTAGTCTTGGTACTTTACCATTACATACTTGCTTGTAGAAACTATTAGTGCAGTACTTAGGAGAAATTACATCCAAAGTAATCTCATAAGTACCTCTTGGTATAGCTGTAATTGAGGGCTTCTTCAACTCCCTAATCTTAGCTATACTCATAGAGCTATCAAGATTTCTATCTTTGTCCTCAAGCACATTACAGAACCACTTCCCATCAATAGTAAGATTACTTATTGTGTAGTTCTGCTTCTTCCATTTTCTGTCCACTACTAATTCCATGCTCATTAAAAAGATTTAAGTCTCTCTTTCTCAGTTGGCAGGTAAGGTCAGTACATATGGAACTCATAAGGTTAAACATTTGTTTCCTAAGTTCCTTCACTTCCTGCTCCAATTCTGTATTTCTTTTTAGCACCTCTTCCAATCTCTCTCTATTATCAGTAGAGAGCTTCTCATAAAAGTCCAATGATTCTTTCATGTTACTTATGAGGTTACTATCAACTTCACTATCATACTTCTTTCTTGCAAAGAACCATGATGTCCAGCCACTGACTATTGTGGTAATAAGCCCTATACCTCCAGTGATTAATATTCCTAAGTCAATCATAATTATTCTACAATTTCAATGAATCTTTGTTGTTTATTTTCAATGTATGGATTCTTTTCTATCACATTTACTTCTAAAATGGTGTGCTTCTTTTGAAATAGCCTGAGTAACCAACATTTCTTTGGAGGATTAATAGTCTCTTTCTTATAATCCACCATTATATACTTCTCACTGACAAACTTAGGGTCTGTAGTGATTGTACTTGGATATTTAAGCCCAAGCTTCATTTGATACCACTTGTCTCCTACAAGTGTATCTATGTCTAATGTAGGTTCTCTGAACAGAGTATCTCTAAATACTATTGTATCTTTCTTTGTAGCCTCAGATAAAAGGTATTGCATCTGCTTCAAATCCTTATCCTTTATCTTTAACTCCTTTCTGACATCATTCATCTTTTGTAAGATAGAGTCATTATAGTAGTTAAGCTGCTCTACAGTAAACTTAAATACTCTATTCTCTTCTTTTAGTGAAGAGTTCTCAGCTATGAATGCCTTTTGATTAGACATTGATATTGATATTTCCTCTTTAAGGTCTTGATTTCTGTTGTACAATATGTATGTACTTACAGCAAGTAAGCTCATCAAAATGACTATTCCAATCCTTATATATCTCTTTACCATAAGCATATACTTTAACAGGGTGCAAATATAGATAAAATTCTTCAATTCTACAATAGTATAAATAAAATTGTTATTATTTAGTGAGGAAACTAGTCTCTCAGAAGGTGGTTAGTAGCAATCTATGGAATTTATTAGGAGCAACAGGATTTTCATTAAAGAACTAGCAAATATCAAATCTGTTTGATAAGGATTCTCCTACTCAATTCACAAAATTACATTCAAGTAGATATATAATAAAAAAAAAAGAGCTGACTAATAATCAGCTCTTTTTTTTTACTAATTATTATAATTAAGCCAAGAAACATTATTACCACAAGACTTTTCTGATAATGAGAATTTATGCTTGAACTCCTTTGCTCCAAGTTCATCAGGGTAGCCCTTATATTCTATATAGACAGCATCATCAGTATTATCAGATGTACATATAAATGTACAATTTATGAAAGTCCACTCACAATAATCAGTATTATCTCCAATCCAGTCTTGTAATCTCATACAATACTTTTTATCACTTATAAATGTACATCCAATAAATATTACTTTAGATTTATCATCTAATGAAGGAATATTTCCATCTACAGTAGTATTGTGAGAATACCAGCAAACTCCAGATAATTCACTTCCACTGTCAGTAGTTTTTTCAAAGACACAATTTCTAAACTCCATAGTATAACCATTTCTTGTTCCCATACCACAACAGGAACCTGAATTGGAGATAAAATGGCAATTATCCACCCTAAGAGTCTTTCCCTTAGCATTATCACTATCACTATGGACACAATAGGCTGTATGGTCTGTGAATCCACCATCTTCTATTACTGTAATATTAGATATTCCACCACCTGCAATCTCAATAGGTGGAGTATCATAATTACCTGAACTATCTTTCAATATTGATACAGAACTTCCATATCCATATATGTTGAAATCTTGGAAATTTTCAAATCTTTTAGTTGATATACCTGCTGGAATTAGACCATCTAAAGATATATCCTCAATTATCTGTCTTGTTTGTTCTTCATAAGGAGAAGGCAGCAATACCTCAATAGTGTAAGGGATTACAATATCTTTACTAACATTTGATTTGAAATAGCATCCTATTGAAAGATAACTACTATCAAGGCTATCAAATTTAAAACTATTTTCTACTCTTGTTGTTATTTCTGTACCCTTATCATTCCTTATTTGTGTACCAAGATAGGATATATCTAATGGGAAATTAGATTTATCAATAGTTACTCTTATTTTTCCTTTAGCATAGAAATTATGATAGATATAATCAACGTGGTTACTTGTTCCATTTGAGACAGTAAGAGATTTTTTTATAGATAAGAAAGGAAATTTAAGTTCATCTACATTATCCTCAATTATCTGTCTTGTGTAAGTTAATATATCAATAGTGAATGGTATATCTATGCTTCTTGACAGTTGTGATTTGAAATAAAAAGCAACATTAATATTAGTTGTATTAAAACTATCTATCTTAAATGTACTTTGTACATTTGTTGTTATTTCTGTATTATTGTCATCTCTTATCTGAGCACCAAGATAGGATATATCTTGAGGGAAATTGGATTTGTCTATAGTAAATCTAAGTTTATAACCAGCCATCACTGTCTGATTTATCTTTACACTAGCTGACTTTGAGCCACTTTCTATTGTTACTACACCCCTTATCTTGTCTTTTAAGGCACTATCAGTTAAAGACCTGACATTATCTATGGCATCATCATAAGTCCTGTATCTTTGCTCATATACTACTTCAATAGGTATATGAACATCACTCGGAACCTTAGAAGCAAAATAACAACCTATACTGAAGTACTTACTCTCAAAACTATCTAATGTGTGTCTTGTTACATTACCAAAAGTGGTTATTTCTAAATTATCATCATCTCTTATTTGTGTGCCAACGTAAGATATATTAGAAGGGAAATTACTATTATCTATGTTAAAATATAATTTTCCTCCACTTTCAGTATATTTCTGTATTGTTATAACAGCATTCCTTGTTCCAGAAGGAACTATGACTTCTATTGTTTCTTTGAATCTACTATCTTTTGTAGTTTTAGATACTGCATCCCTAACCACCTTCTGAGAGACTGGGGCAGTTTTTGAGTTACCCAATTCCTGAAGTACTTCACTTGAATGAAGTACTGGGTCCCATTTAGTTGCATCTGACCAATTAGATATTGAATCCCCAGTAAATTGATATGTTTTCCACCCATCTGATGATAGAAAGGTCATAGTAAATCCAAGTACTCTATCACTTGAAGGTACTTTAGCCATGGCTTGTGATAATGTCAATACCTCAGCTATATGGTCATCATTATAATTAGTAGATACATTTACCACCCCCCTTCTTGCGAGTATGTGGTCAAGTCTCTCATTATTCTCATCATAGACAGCCTTGACAGCAGTAACAGGATATACATCAGTAGTCTGTGTGCCACCTACTAATTCATTTTCTAAAATCTTCTTTATTTTTCCCATTTCTTTTCTATTATGATATTACTATATCTGGAACATCTCCTACATACTGAAATATTAACTGACCCACAGATTCTATGGTAATATCTATCAAGATAGGAGTCCAGCCACCATTATTAAAAAAAAATAGCTTGAAGTTCCCATCTGGTAATGGCTTTAACCATCCTACATTTGTATCTGTAGGCTCAGTACTACTAATCAATAAATTTCTTACTACTTTCATTTTTTTTTTTTTTTTTTTATGATTGTAATGCTCCTGAAGCTCTAAGTGCTGATAACAAAGCATTAACCTTAGCACATATTGCAGCAGCATCCTCAGTACCAGCCAAATCTGCAACTGCTGCTGCCATCAATACCCCACCTCTTACTGAGGTAGAAGCATTAGGTAATGTATAATTGTCAGCATTAGAAGCTATATTATCTAACTTAGATTTATCAGCAGCACTCATAAGACCATTAGCTGATGGAGTTGCTGCATTATAGGTAGTATTAGTATCAGTCCAAGGCACATTAACCTTCATGGTACCATCAGAATTAACCTGCACCTTATAATCTCTTCCTGATGTAGTACCAGTAGTGGCAGACTTAACTCCACCTAAAGCAGATGCTGAAGCTATAGGAAGGGTATAAGCAGAAGGAATAGTAGGCTTATTACTTAAATCATCATATGAGCCACTCGTAGCTACAGCAGCCAAGGTAGGGAAATCAGTTATATCTGACTTTGTATGGGTATGTGATGATGGAGTAAAAGACTCAGGTTTATCATCAATATCATCCCATTTTACAGTGGGAGCATCTTGACCTTTAATATCTTGCCATCCCTTTTCTCCATAGTATTTAAGTTTCCCACCATTAAGTCATAAGTCTTGAACACTTGGAGCTTTAATATCTTCTATAATATCTCTAAATCTTCTCATTTTTGAGTTGTTTTATTTGAAGTTTTATTTATTTGCTTTTCCTTCAACCTTGCATCAGTACTTGCCTTAGTCTTATCAAGCTCAAGCCTTTCCCTGTCAAGTTTTATTCTTTCATCAAATTCTCTTATTTGCTCCATTAGCTTGTCTTTAGCCTCTTGTGAATATTCAGGTTCTATTATACCATCATCTTCACTATTCTTGCTATAAGCTTGCATCTGTGCAATAATAATCTTTGTCTCATTATCTCTTTGGTTAAGAGCATCTTCCTGTTGCATCTTAGCCTGTTCCATCTGAGCCTTCTGTTCTATCTCTTGCTGCTTTACCTGCAACTGTTGTTGCTGTGCTTGGGCTTGTCTCTCTTGGATACTTCTTTCATCCTTTTCAACAAGTCTTTGCTTCTCAGCAAGTGAAGATGAACTGAATAGCTTCATAATAGTTGAGAATGATAGAGTCTGGTTCTGCAATGCTGCCTGAGCTAAAGTATCAAGTTTTGAGTTTAATTCTTGGACACCATTGCTACTATCCACTACAAGACCATAATCAGCTTCTGCAAATTCATCACCATCTATCTCCATAACTCTCATTGAGTTATCTGATAAGGTATATTGAAATTTCTTGCTTCTGCCTCTTAATGCTATCTTAGCTGTTTCAAGTAAGCACTCTAATGCCCTCTTCTTGACATCCTCATGTACTACAAATAGCCACTCTGTAATGTGAGAAGATTGCATCATGCTTCTCTCTACTCCACCTACTGTCTCTCTATTACTTACTTGACCTTCCCTCTGTTTGGTAATACCAGCAACTTCTGCCATTTCCATCTTGATAAACTCAAGAAGATTAATGTATTGCTGTATCTGATTACCATCAGAAGCTGTAATTACACCAGTGGAAGCATTGTTTAATGCACCTGCAAGTTTACCTGTAGCTGCACCTACATTACCCTCATTGAAGCTGTCTTCTACTGCAAGACCCATTGTCTTTGCATAGTATAACCACTTCTCTACATCCCATCCTTTAGGCTTTTTGGCAAAGTCAAGTCTAACTAATGAACCCCAGTTTCTTGCCATCAGTTTATTCAATCTATCATGTATTGCATCATACAAGTAATTGTATGGCTTCATCATGTCTACTAAACTGAATGGTCTATTGTCATTAAGGTTATAAATGGAGCCAACAATTCCAAAGTGACATCTTGAAGGGTTACTTAGTCTATTGTACTGAACTACTCTTGGTCTCATATTGACATAAATATCAGTACCAATCTTAGTTCCTTCCCATGCTTCATTGATGTAGAATACCTGTTCCTCTTCTCCAGCATCCTTATCTATTACATAAGTCTCTGGGTAGAAGTTAAATACTTCTTCACCTGTTTGAGGGTCATAACTTCTTACCTTCTTAATCTTTCTCCTTGACTTCCAATATACCCTAAGTACTCTCAAGTTTCCTGCAACATCATAAGGAAGAAGTGAGTTATTAACTCCATCATATCCTCCTAATGGGTCCCAAAAGAATCCCTCTGTACTTATTTCATCTCCTATCATGTTGTTATTGACAAAGCCATATCTTTCATCTATGTTATCCATAGAGTCTGTAGCAGCTTGACCTACATGGTCAGGCATCTTCTCTATGTACTCCATATCTTTCTTTGTCAATACATCATAATAGGTATCAATGACTTTGCCTGGACTCCAATAATCTTCAAGGATTATCATATCTGCATCCTCAATCTTATTGCTATATCCTGACTTAAAGATTCTTACCTTGAGTGGATTTAATCTCTCAATAGTAGGCTCTCCTCCTACAATATCACATTGATAAATCTCTTCACCAACTGCCATTGCATCCATGAAGCCTTGGTTGAACATTAGAGGGATATTTAATTCCTTTACATAATGGTTTAATAGGGCATTTGCCCTTATTTCCCTCATATCCTGCCACTCATAGCTGTAATAGTCATTTATCTTTTCAAGCTCCTGATTAGCCTCTTCCTCTGACTGAGAAGTATTAGATACCCACTCTTGTAGCTTCTGTAGTAATTCTTGCTTCTTGTTATTCTCTATCTCTGTAATAGCATTAGGATTAGTAACTACTACTTTGAAGTCAAAGACTCTCTTACTTTCCTCACCTCTAAGCACATTCAACTTACTATTCATAATAGGATAGTGTTGAATCCTATCAGGTATGAAACCTGCCTGTAGCTTTTCAGGATTCAGTATCATCTCAAGGTCACTCATGTGGAGTTTACCATTGAGCAAGTCATAGTTAATTTTCTTATGTATTACAGATTTTCTAACTAAGCTATAATTGAAGAAGGTCTTACTGTCTGCCCAATCCAAGTGCTTCTTCCTCCAAGCTTTATTTTTCTTACTGAAGGGAAGTTGCTGTGGAGGCAAGTTTATCATTTCATATCCCATATACTTCAATTTAATTACTGTGCAAAGGTAAGTAAAATCCTTGACCTATGCAAGTATATAAGTAATTTATTAACCATTAGCCTTCATTTTTACTAAATTTACTGCCTGAACCTAAAGTCATAGTTTCTCTTGAAGAATAGGTCATTACCATCATAATTATTATTGGCTCTCTCCTGCTTCTCCTTACTAACATCTCCTTGGTATCTTATCATCCTATCCTCTCTTAAAAGCATTAACATACCCATAGCAGATATTCTATCGAAGTTACCTTCAGAGTTGTAATTAATAAGCTCTTTTAGCAGTGCCCTGTTCCTTACAGTAAATAACCTTGGAACCTTTACCTCTTTCTCTTCTCCATCAATAGTCTGCATAATAGGAACTGGAGCCAATAGCCAGCTTCTCAATCTACTCCTTGCATAAGCATTAATGGCAGGAGAGGCATTAGTACCTTTTGACTTGTTACCATAGCCATCCTTCATCATCTGCTTTTCCTTTAAGAAATCAAGAACATCTGTAAGAAGATAAAGACTATTTCTTGTCGAGAAGTGAGAGAATAAGCCTTTCTTATTATACTCATAATTCAACCTACCATTGTAGAATAGACAAAGTTTTCTACAAATCTCATAGTAATCATCAGCAAAAGATGGTCTTCCAGTATATTCAGACACTATCCTATCTGTCCATAGGTCTAATACAAATATAGAACCTAAAGACATAGTATTTGACTCATCATCATCATAAGGGTCAGCACCTAATATATACCTGTCATTATATGGCTTACCTGTATTCTTATCAATCTCAGGCATTTGGTATATCTCAATAGCACCTTCTATCTTATTATCCTTATGAGGAAAGTCCCTAATAGGCATGGCAGAGGTAGGTTTGTACTCCACTTGACCATCTTTACTGAACACCAAGTCACCTACATATACATCATCATACTCTGTAGGGTTAGCATCTAATTGACCTACTCTTTCAGTCAAGTCAGCTACAGGGAACATATTTACACCTGTCTTAACAATAGCCTCAGCAGGAGTAATAGGAACCTCAGCAATGGTCTTAATGATAGTATTAGGGTCAGTAGAATTGTACTTTACTCTGTACCTATTCATAAGAATCTCAATAAGAGCCTTAATCACATCAGATACACCATTCTCATTATAGCATCCCTTTCTATTTACATAGCCAGGGAAGAAGAATACAAAGTAAGGTTTACCTTGGTTATACTTATCAAATACATTAGGTAAGGCATACATATTATAACCTTTTGGGTTATACATAATTTCTTGAGCACCAGCAAAATCTGACTCATTATCACCAGCAGTACCTAACATATAGATTTGACCAAAGACAATATCACCTTCTTGTACTGAAGGCAACAATACATTATACAAGTCTACAAGTCTTGGGAATGTACCAAACTCCTCAATAAGAATCTTAGCAGCTCTCTTACCTCTCAACTTAGACTCATCATCCTTAGATGATACTCCAAGTACTGTATTTTGAGTACCTCTTTCAATATCAAGGTCTACATCCTTATATCCCATTATCCAAGTCATTTCCTGCAAAGAGTTCTTTAATCTCTTTCTTGGAAACTGGGTATTGGTTGCACAGAAATTAGCCATATCCACAAACTTATTAAGAACACCATCCTTAGTAAGGTACTCCTTCTGATAGGCAGTTACTATACCCTTTACCTTTTCATGTGCTTCTTCATTTTCACCTACTACAAAGATGTGGTTAAGTATGGATGCAAGACTATATGACTTACCTTTACCTCTGGAAGCAAGCTCAGCCATGTGCTGACCTCCCTCAAAGTTATTGTACAAGCCACCATTTGATGCTTGGTCTAAGCAATGAAATCTCCAATAGATTCCTTCCCAACATTCAGGAAGTGCTTCTATTCTATCAGCTCTTTTAGACTTTCTCTTTTTACCATTCTTATCTTTATACTCTCTAATCTTAGAGAGCATCATAGGAGAATAGTTAAGGAACCAATACATATAGCCTGTAACCCATTCTCCATCACTTTCCCTCACATAACCATCCCAGATTCTTCTCCTTTCCTCTCTTACCCATTTACCATACTCACTATTAGGATTGGCATTAGGTCTAAGGTTAGTAAATGTACCATACTTCTCATAATGTATAGCAGATGGTCTGAAATAGTCCATATCCTCCAATATATGAGGATTAGCCAAGTCCACAATGATTCTACCTCTATCATCTCTTGGTCTATCCTTGGCATGTTCTCTTGTAGGACTTATCAATCTCTTGACAAACTCTACATTATTTATAATATCAAATAACTGGTCCTGAACCTCCTGAGGAAGGCTATTGACCAATTCCTCAGTCAGCTCAGTCTGATATTCATTCATTGGTATCTTCTGAAACTCCATTATATTCTCCCTTTATAACTGCTTCATAAAAATAAGAGCCTATCCAATTGAATATTGATGTACTCAACATAATATCCATCTTCCCCAATATACTCTCTTCTTGACCACCAGGAACCCTGGCAATATGTTGTATCTTCATTACTTCATAGGACTTACCTCTCTTAGTAAACCAAAGAGTGTACTTATAAATCTTATAGACCTTAAATGAGGAATGAGGTATTATTTCCCTCTGTAATACAATATGTCCTACATTCTCAATTCCCCTTTCACCTCTCCTTATCTCAATATGCTTATTGAGACCTTCTATTATATCTTCTGCTTTCATAATTATAGTGCTAAGTCATCCTCAAATATAGTCTTTTCTCCTTGTCCTCTCATTCTGCCTGACTCTCTCATTTCAGAGTTAAGTGCCTTTTCAGCCTCATTGAGGTCTTTCACAAGAGAAGGTATTTGCTTAATGAGGGCACCTGCTTCTTTCAAGTCCTTAATTTCAAGTTCATCAAACTCTTGGGCTTTCAGTCTTTTTCTATATTTATCAACCATAAACCTCGTATCTTCAAGGAGTAAAGCTGAGATTGGCTTAAAGGACTTATAAAATTCCATTGCCTCTGTTACTATTCTGTCTGGTTCCCATTTAGGAGGTAATCCCTCTCCCTCTTTAATAGCTTCCATTCTTTCCTTGTCATCTACAAGGTACTGATAGTCACTTCTTGGGTCGCAGAAAAAATAAATAAACCCAAGTTCCATAATAGCCTTATCCTTATTAACAGTCTTATCTCTTTGCCATATTTGTCTGAAAGGTTTAAGAGCAAAGGCTTCCTCAGATATTACTACTTTGTAACCTTCATATTTGAACAATTTTATCATAATCTAAGAAAAAAAAAGAGTGTATCAAGATTAGTTTTCCTGATACACTCTTTTGAATTATACAATTAGCCTCTTCTTCTCTGGTTGAATGATTGGTGAAGGAGTTGGGTCAGGAACTTCCTCATACTCTTCAATAATGAAGTCAATATCCCTATCCTGTAGTAATAGGCACTGCTTTCCATCCATCTCAACAACATCAAAGTTATAAGTTATGATAGGATTATCAGTGATTACTCCATCCTTTAGAGAACCTTCTTTGTGCTTCTTTACACCAAATCTTGTAGGATTAACCCATACCAAGTCACCAACTTTAATGTCTCTAACAGAGCTACCCACTGCAAGTACCCTCTGATATTCCTTCAAGCTGCCTTCTCTCTTAGTCACATCAATAAGACCAGCTCCTACCATCATATCATGCTCATACTTATCCATTGTAGTGATAAGTGCAGTGAACATTGGCTTTATCTTCTTAACCTTCAACATACTCAATGACTTTTATACCATATTCTACAGCACAAGAGTGCTCAATCTTACAACCTCTATATTTGTCCCAGTCTTTAACAAAATATGCAGCATCTGCCACAGATAATAGCTCAATTGATTTACCTAAGAACCATAGAGGTCTTGCATCTACTGGTGCATCTTTGAAGAAGCTATCAATCACTTCCACATCATCATTGAGTACTGCCTTAGCCTCTTCCACTGCTTTGGCTCTTTCTGCTTCTATTTCTTCATTTGTCTTGCCCTTCATGGGCTGACTAATAAACAATTTCTTCATTTCTTCTCCCTTATCTGTTTTATAAACTTGAGTCTCTTTTTCATACCTAACATCCTATCATAAGTGCAAGTCAATTTACCCAGTGATGGAATGTTGAAATTTGTTCTTAACTTAGCAAAATCCTCTTCATTAAGATTCTCCTTTAATGGCAAGGACTGTATGGATTGGTTAATGAATAACCAAAATGCCTTATATGTTTTATCTACCACTTCTTTAGGTAAATTCAACTCTTCAGAAACCTTACCAATTATATCAGGATAATTCATTTCAATTCAAAAAGTAACAATAGTTGGAAAGTGCCAGTCTCCTCATCAATGTTAGGAATAAACCTTGGATTAATCTTGCCATCAATGATAACCTTATTCTTCCTTAGCTTTCCCATAATTACTTGAAAGTGTGGGAGAGTAATATTACACTCTTCCCTTACTTTCTTCTTTGTATCTTCACTCATTGTAACCTTATCAAGTATCTCATTGTCCTTGATAACTTTACTGAGTTCATATCTCTGCTTAACAAAGGATGTAATTACATCAATCTCTCTATCAGTTAGCTTATGAAAAGGCTCTAAAAATTCAAACCAATATCTAAAGAATTTACCATTTAATGAAGTGGGGATTCTAACTATATTGTTAGCCTTCTTCATCTTGTAATTTACTCTTCAGTTTTAATATCTGGTGTCTCCTCTTCCTTGTTATCTTCCTCAGTCTCTTCAGGAACTGTCATAATTTCCTCAATCTCAGCAATACACTTTTCAAGGAAGTCCTGCTTGAACATATGTCCATTCTCTACTACCTTAAACAAGTAGTCAAGTCTCTTGAACATATTACCCATATTAGCAGCCTGTAACTTCATATACAACTGCTTAGCCTGCTCACTAAGCTGATGAGCTATGTTCTCTAACTGCTCATAAGACATCTTCTCAGGTCTCTCTGTTTCCTTTGTTGTTGGCTGCATCTCTACAGCCTTTCCCTTTTGCTCTTCCATTTTACTTTATAATTAAATTGTTAATACTCTTCAAGGTATCTGTGTCCATATCTATTTTTGTAGAGGGTCTCCCATTCCTCTATTGAACATTCTCCTATATCAGTGGAGCCACACTCATCACAGTAATCTGAATCCTCCATTCCTGGAATGTTCCTAATATTCAATGATAGACAATGCTTGCAGTATAATACTGGCACTTCATTGTAATCATTAGGCTGATTTTCTGTGTTTAAGTTGCTCATAAATCATCTTCTTTCTGTCATTCAGACTCTTATTACCATGCTTAGCATTGTTAAAAGGTCTCTTAGGATAAATAAATCCATCAAGAGATATATGACTTCTTCTGATTGCTCTCCCTACAGATTTAAACCTGCTTACTGCTTCATAGGTTCTCAGGTGAAGAATACCTCTTTCATAGAAATCTCCTACAATATCTACTCTATTCTTCTTCATGTAATCCTTGAACTCCTCTTCACTCATCAAGGGTCTTTCTATTGTCTTCTGCTCTTCCATTTCCATAATGTTTTTATCTAAAGTAAATTAATACAAACTGACCATTTTCTTTAAGTAGAGAAACTATATCCCCTCTCTTAATTCCTTCCTCATTGGCTGACCTTACAATACCTCTGATTGTAGTATCAGTTAATGCAGTCATAACTTGATGAACCTCTGAACCATTGGTCTTTTTGGTTCTTGTCATCCTTGCCTTTTCTATCTCTTCCATATTATCTAAATTAGTTGCGGGGGAGAGACTCGAACTCTCAACCTCAAGGTTATGAGCCTTGTTAGCTACCATTGCTATCACCCCACGATGTATATTTGAGCAGATAGTGGGAATCGAACCCACACATTAACATTGGAAGTGTTACATACTAACCTTTATACTATACCTGCATTTGAGTAGATAATCAGACTTGAACTGACCCCTTGACATTGGCAATGTCATGTGCTAACCACTAACACCATACCTACATTATAGAGCCTCCTGAAGGATTTGAACCCTCTCTTCCTGTTTACAAGACAGGCTTGCTAAACCATTAACACTAAGGAGGCAAATGGTACTCCCACTGGGAGTTGAACCCAGACAACCATTACTGGTCAAGGGATTTTAAGTCCCTCGTGTCTACCAATTCCACCATGAGAGCATCTCTTGTCAATAAGGTCTTATATCACATAAGTGGAATAAGTAGTCATACTTATTGATATTCTGAATAAAGGTCTCACATTCAGATGTTATACCTTTATATATGGTCTCTTGAGGAATCTTATCATAGAATGCAATAGTAGCAGACTTAACTTCACTTATAAAGTCAAAAGCATTCAGTGCATCACTTGGAGTTCCTTTAATTACATTAGGTTGCATCTTGCCAAGTATTCCCATATACCCTTCTGCAAGCCCATCCTGATAATCTGACAATATATCAAGAAACTCATCAAGATATACATGGATATTCTTCTTAGGTGCTGCCCAATGCAGATTCTTACACTTAGTCTTCCAACCTTCAAGCTGGTTTAAGAAGTTGATAAAGAACTGAGAACCAGATACTTCTGTACTTCTGCTTGATTCCATTGGAGTAAATAGGCTATCTTCTTCAAACATATTCTCTTATTTTGATGGTGCAAAGTTAAGCAAAATATTTCAATTAACCAAATATTTTCACAATTATTTTCAAATTATTTTTAGTACCCTCTAAGAGACTCGAACTCTTACACTACTATTACTTCATGTCTGCTTCTAAGGCAGATGTGTCTACCAAATTCCACCAAGAGGGCATTAGTACTCCTGAAGAGAGTCGAACTCTTAATCTTTATTTCAAGCCCCGACTTTTGAGGTCAGTGTGTATTCCAATTCCACCACAGGAGTATATAGTAGGCACTCAAAGAATCGAACTTTGTTCTAAGGATTTTCAGTCCTCCGCAATGTAACCATACCTGCCCAGTACCCATAATGACTTATTTGTGTCTCTACCCACATCACTTTCCATAAGTCAAGGACAAAGATTTCTATTGAAGTGGGGCAGAAAGGAATTGAACCTTAAATAGCCTGAGGCAGTGGATTTACAGTCCACACTAATTCACCACATTAAAGCTACCCCATATAATATTTATTACTCACTCCAACATCAAAGGAACTATATTCCAACTGGAATAGTTCCTGTAGGTGTCCAAGCATAAGCCTTAGCAGCTTGTCTAAAGTATGCTTTAACACCCCTCTTAATTAATGAAATAACCTTTTTCATAACAATAAAAATTTGGAGTTAATAATATGTTATGTTCCCCCATAAGGAGTCGAACCTTACTCTCAGGATTAAAAGTCCAGAGCATCCACCATCAATGCTTTGGGGGAATACTTGCCAAGGTTGAGGTTGTGCTCCCACAAGGACTTGAACCTTGAGTCCCCTGTTTAAGAGACAGGTGCTTTAACCAATTCAGCTATAGGAGCATTATTTCTTTTCATACTTTTCAGACCATGCTTTAGTAATACCTGCTGATGCAAATACTCCAGCAACAGCACCTATATAAGCAGCAAGACCATTAAGGTCTGTCTGTATAGTATGGTTATAACACACTTCTATTATAAGAAGTACAGCAGGAACTAATAGTAGGATTAAACCTATTAAGGTAACTGCCACTAAGAAGAAGTTCTTTGAAGAAACTCCTGTATTATTCTTTATAAGTTTATCTACATAACACATAGACTTGGAGGTGGGATTTGAACCCACGAATCATCAGATTTGCAGTCTGTGCCCTTAGACCACTCAGGTACTCCAAGATAGTACTGGTAATAGGACTTGAACCTATAATCTTGAGTGTATAAGACTCCTGCATTAACCATTATGCTATACCAGTGTATTGGGGTGTTAGATGGGATTTGAACCCATGCCATAAGGAGCCACAATCCTCTGCTCTACCTGACTGAGCTACTAACACAGTGCTGATGGAAAGACTCGAACTTTCAACTACTGCCTTATGAGAGCAGCCTTCTACCATTGAAGTACATCAACTATTACTCTTCTTGACCAATGTTGGGATGGTGAGAATTGAACTCACCTGTAACCAACTACTCTTTCAACTGCTTATCAGACAGAGGAGATACATCCCAATGTGCTGAGAAGGCAGGAATTAATTATAGGTATGGGGTTAAATCTAACCTACCTGAGTGTACTTTTCTATGACAATTTGCACATAGTGGAACACATTTATCAAGTTCCTCCTCCATTTTTCTTAAAGAGCCTCCTTTTACCATGTGTGCTAACACATCAACCTTATCCCTTAAATGGTGGAAATCTATACACTCAGGGGCAGACTCTCCACATACTATACAAGGGTGTGTTGCCTTATAGTTCTCATAAAACTCTTTTATTTTGGCTTCTGTTCTTTTATTTCTTTCGTAGTGAGATTGTTTATTACTATAGTAATACCTTAGTTTATACTCTCTTTGACATTCTTTACATATAGTACTTCTCTTTCCTGTTTCTTTATTTTTGAAAGGAAACTCAGCCTCATCTTTATCTTTCTTACACTTATTACATATCATAGCTGGCACTGAATGACTTGAACACTCATCTTTCAGATTTGGAGTCTGGGGTTTTACCATTAAACTAAGTACCAATTTATAGTTGCAGGTAGTGGATTTGCACCACTGATTCCTCCATCATGCGTGGAGTGAGATAACTACTTCTCTAACCTGCTAAAACATCAAATCATTGATTACTTCTCCTTATTGCACTCAGAGAACTTTCAGAAATGATGGCATCAAGTATTGCAAGCTACTTGACTAAACTCCTTGCAAAAGTTTTTGCGGGGAAGATAGGACTCGAACCTACTCTCTTCTGATTAACAGTCAGTAGCTTGTACCATATAAGCTCCATCCCCATTATGTTGCTCCTATTAGAATCGAACTAATGACCTTCTCTTTGTAAGAGAGCTGTTCTAAACCACTGAACTAAGGAGCATTGATAGGGCAGTTTCTTTAACCTCTAACTGCCCAAAAGAGGGTTCAAGCAAAAGCTCAACATTATGAAAACATGAAAACATAGTGTGGAGAATGAGGGACTTGAACCCTGAACTCCTCCTTGCAAGGGAGGTGTGTTAGCCAATTACACCACAAACCCCATTAGTATAGTAGACAGGACTCGAACCTGCATCCTCTGCATCCCAAATGCAGTGCCCCACCAATTAGGCTACTACTATATATTGCGGAGAGCATTGTACTTGAAACAAATACCTTATTAGGGTACTCACTATTTAGCAGATAGGACTGTCACCTTGATAGTTTACTCTCCATACTTTCCTTCACCAATATGTCAAAGAACACCTATTATTGTGGAGAGATGAGGTCCCGACCCCCAAGCATTTTACTGCTCCCATTGTTTTCAAGACAAGTCCCAGTCCCACTGAGTTATCTCTCCATTGCCTACCTACCTCTGTAGGATAGGACTTCAGTAGATTAAAAGTGGATTAGCAGGATGTGGGAGAATTGAACTCCAATCTCCTGATTGACAGTCAGGCACATTAACCACTATGCTACACACCCTAAGTTGTAGAGCTATTGGGAATTGAACCCAAATTTCTGCCTTGAGAGGGCAATTACCTAACCATTAGTAGATAGCTCTATATTGTATTGGGTATGGGACTTGAACCCATAATCTCCACATTGAAAGTGTGGTGACTTAACCACTTCGTCTAACCCAACATTTAGTACCCCCTGAGGGAATCGAACCCCCATTAAAGGCTTAGAAGACCCTTGCATTATCCATTATACTAAGAGGGCATTTACCTTTACTATTGTTACCCCAATAAGACTCGAACTTATGTTACAGGAGCCAAAATCCCGTGTAATAACCAACTATACTATGGGGTAATAAAAAAGGAATGTTACTCTAAACAATTGGTTAAAGTAACATTCCTAACAATGGAAATTTCCTAAAACCAACCTCTCTTTCTTAATTGCTCTGCAAAGGTAAGCAAAATATTTGAAACCACCAAACTTTTTCCCAATTATTTTTAATTCAAGCATCATTTTCTTGTCATGAAGGAGTAAAGTTAGGCTTTGGCTTTAGGTCTAATCTATATTCTTTAAGTAATTCCTACTAACTTGTTAGCCCAAGATTCAGTATAAAAACTGTAGTAGTTCCATTTAATTCCTATCTTACTACATAGATAATGCACTATGTTATGTAGTAATGATGGGATTCCTATCACTATCAAATATAGTGGACCTAATATATCAGATTGCTTACTATGACCACATTCATGTTGAATAGACTTTTGCGATGACATAGGATTCACAAAGAGGTAATCTCCTAATGACATAGCTGAAGGTAGAGTAATATTCACTATAATAGTATTACCATCTGCCTTACCTTCTCTATATGCAGCTTGGCACAATATACCCTCTATACATAGAGCAAGCATATTCTGTGGAAACTGCCATAACCATTTAATAGAATCCTTAATGTAATTACCTATCTTCTTCATTCTTGTATATAGTAATATCCCTGAAGCTTTGTTATGGCTTCATAAGAGTTATTTCTAATCTCCTTTTAACTACTAACTTCATTAGACCCGTTCTTGATTATACCCCTATAGCATGATTCCCTGTGCATTTTCTCAGATGGATATGCTCATGCAATCTAACTTATATAGTAGCAATTTTAGTAGTATTGGGGACAACCTCCTCTCTATGTAAGTGTGAGAGTACTAACCCAACTTCTGACCCATTACTTTTTAACCTCATGGGTGAAAGGTTAATCCATCATTAACCTCTACTGGGATGCAAAGGTAAGCAAAAGTTTTGATATATGCAAACATATAAATAAAAAATTTATAGGAAAAATAATTTTCTATTTTTTTTTACTGCTTCTTCCACACTTTTCCAATTAGTATAGGGGTGATTTTGACCCCCCATCTACCTTTCTAATTTTTTTTTGAATTTTTTTTTGAATTTTTTTTTTGGTATTTACAGGAGTGGTACTTACACCAACCACACCCTCCCCATCTACCTTTCTAATTTTTTTTTGAATTTTTTTTTTGAATTTTTTTTTTTGAATTTTTTTTTGGTATTTACAGGAGTGGTACTTACACCAACCACACCCTCCCCATCACTCAGCCCAAGGGGGTCCTACCCCGTAGGTCAAATTAATCATATTATTAACAATCAAACATTTTACATTATGGAAAAGAATCTTATTTTCAATGACACTCTGACAGTAGAGCAGTTCAAGGCAAAGATGAATGTATCACGCATTGATGTAAAGAAGAATCCTAAGACAGGCAGACTCTTCTTTACATTTGGGGCAAAAACAGGTGCAGTTGCTGCAAAAGGCATTCCTCAGCATCCTATGTTCTCTTTTGTAAAAGGAGACCCTACTCCTCAGAATCCTGAGGGAACATTCTGGCTTCTGCATGAGGAAGGTCAGGGAGGTGCACCTGTATTGGCAAGCTTCTAAGGGATTGCAGGCTTTATGCCTGCTTTCCTTTTTATTTCCTTTAGTCATTAATAGTATTGTCAGATAGTATAAAAGGTAGAGGTATTCTGAACTACATATAGTTAAGGCTCAATTGAGAACCTATTCATAGGTAGAGGCTAAGAGTAGTAGGAATATTAAGGCTCATGTTGAGAACCTTTATGCTATCTGATAATCCTTTAGGCATTAATAGTATTTGTGTGTAAAAGTTATATGAGTAGGCATTAGTATGCTCTTAGTATAACTCTAAGATATTAATAGTATTTGTGTGTAAAAGTTATATGAGTAGGCATTAGTATGCTCTTAGTATAACTCTAAGATATTAATAGTATTTGTGTGTAAAAGTTATATGAGTAGGCATTAGTATGCTCTTAGT